>Ga0310121_10000029_pt1 | contig 129983 bp, 111 predicted proteins | sample CB27_Tmax_986_MG_FD_203504 | JGI IMG/M metagenome (GOLD analysis project Ga0310121, IMG submission 203504) | Marine microbial communities from Western Arctic Ocean, Canada - CB27_Tmax_986 | ecosystem: Environmental > Aquatic > Marine > Oceanic | place: Canada: Western Arctic Ocean | collected... | reverse complement strand
GGTGCTGTCGTACAGATAGTCCCCAACGAACAGCAGCTGGGGCCAGCGCGGATCGGGGCTGTGCCGCTGGCGCAATGATAGCAGCGGCACCCCGCCGGGTAGCCCGCAGACCCCGGCTGCTCCGGTCCACCGGTCCACGTATCCGCGCAGCATTATGCTATCGGTTAACTTCAGTTCTGGAGGCATCGCATCCAGCACGGCGGAGGTAATTTCGTCGTCAGAGCGGAAGGACAGCGCGAGGGCGTTCGCGCCCGCGATCAACCAACTCTGGATACCGAGGCCGGTCTGGCCGTCGTCGGGCGATTGGTCATAGACCGTCACGCCGCCGAACGCGTCGCTAACGAAGTATTGCTCCGGGAAGTGGTGACGCCAGAACCGTGTGCGGAAGAGGAGCGTTACGCGCAGATACGCTGTGCCATGGTTGTGGTGTCGCACATGCTTGTTCACGGCGGCCTGCAACCGCGTGTCCCTCCACCGTGTCGCCAGGAGTCCGGGTGGCGTCAGCGTTACAATCAGGGCATCGACGTCCATTTCGTCCTGTTCTCGGCCGTTAGCGCGGAACGTGACACGAAGCCCACGATCGTCATCCGCGTCAACCAAGGTCACCGGCGTGGACAGACGGACGGGAGACCGCACCCGGTCGGCCAGTGCGTGCACCAGCCCGTCATTACCGCCAGCAAGGGTGTACATCGAGCAGTAGCCGGGGTGGTCGATCAGCAGGTTGTCCATGCCGAACAGCCCGCTCGTTCGGGGCGGCTCGGTGGCCATGTCGCTGTGACACTGCATCGCCGTAAAGCGCTCGCAGAACGAATCGTCGATGTCGCCGAGCACCTCTTCGAAAGTCCGGCGCTGCCACGGGTGATTATTGTCGCGAGTCTGACCGGCTAGAGCATAGTCCGCTGGCGGACGCAACTCCGTACCGCGTGCCCAGAAGCGGCGCAGGCGGTCCATCCCTCGCCGGCCGGCCAGCTTCTCGAGATCCACGTCGTCGCGCACGATATGATTGCCCAAAGCGAAATACGGGGTTCCGTTTAGGGGACGGGTCTTGAGCCCGAGATGGTGGATCAGGTTACGCAGATGTGGATTGCCGGTGATGTCGTAGAGCTCTGCGACTCCGGCTTCATAGGCGACACCCTCCTCTGGTAATCGTGTCGTGTGAACACGCCCGCCGAGGCGGTTGCTTCCCTCCAGGACGACGATCTCGGCTCGGTCACCGAGGGCGCGCTCGAGCAGATAGGCGCACAGCAGGCCGCTGAAACCGCCACCTATGATGCCGATCCGCTCACCCACGTCAACCCTCCATGCTGCGCGTATGCCGGCGCGCACATCCGTCCTAGTCCAACTCTCGCTTTAACGTGGCGAGCAGCTCCAGCGCCTCGAGCGGCGTCATCCGATCGATGTCGACCTCCTGGAGGCGTCTAGTCACCACCGTGTCGGTCGAGGGAGGTGCTGCGAACAGTCCCATCTGAGTCTGCGGGTTGGTGTCGGTTCCGGCCAGAGTTGGACGCCCGCCACGGGACAGCTCGTCGCGTTCGAGTCCAGCTAGGATCTGCTTGGCGCGTTCGATTGTTCGTGGCGGCAGCCCGGCCAGACGCGCCACCTGGATGCCATAGCTCCGGTCCGAGCGGCCTGGCTCAACCTTACGGAGGAAGCGGATCTCCTCCTCCCACTCGCGTGCGACGACATGGTAGTTCGCCACTCCCGGCAGCGCGTCAGCGATATCGGTCAACTCGTGATAGTGGGTCGCGAACAGCGTCTTCGGCCGCACCAGCGGGTCGGTGGCGAGATGCTCTGCCACCGCCCAGGCGATGCTCAATCCGTCATACGTGGCGGTGCCGCGACCGATCTCGTCGAGCAGCACGAGGCTGCGTGATGTCGCTGTGTGTAGGATATTGGCGGTCTCCTGCATTTCGACCATGAACGTCGACTGCCCGCGCGCGATGTTATCGGACGCGCCGACCCGCGCGAAGATCCGATCGGTAATCGGCACCTTCGCGCGGCTGGCCGGCACGAAGGATCCGATCTGCGCTAGCAGCACGGTCAGCGCTATTTGCCGCAGATAAGTCGATTTGCCGCCCATGTTGGGACCGGTCAGGATGATCACCTGATGCGTGGACGCATTCAGGGTTGCGTCGTTGGGGACAAACGCGTGACCGACATGACGTTCTACGATCGGGTGTCGCCCTTCGGCGATCAGCAGCTCGTCTCCATCGTGCACGTGAGGCTTGGTGTAGTCGTGCACGGCCGCCGTCTCGGATAGTCCGGCCAGCACGTCGAGGTTGGCCAGCGCCCTGGCCGTGTCCTGGATCCGGGCCGTCTCCGCCGCAACCTGGTCACGTAATACCTCGAACAGCGCGATCTCCCGCTCCAGGATCCGCTGGTTCGCCCCCAGCACTTTCTGCTCGTACTCTTTGAGCGCCGGGGTGATGAAACGCTCGCCACCCGAAATCGTCTGCTTGCGGTGGTAGTCGTCAGGTACGGCGTGCAGGTTGGCCTTCGTGACTTCGATGTAGTAGCCGAACACCAGGTTGAACCGGATCTTAAGCGACGCGATCCCGGTACGGGACCTCTCGGCCGTCTCCATCGCGGCGATCTGTTCTTTGCCGTCGCGGCTGATACCACGGAGCTCGTCGAGCACGGGGTCCACTCCGTCCCGGATGGCCCCGCCGTCACGTGCCAGGGCAGCGGGGCTCTCGACAAGCGTTGCTTCGATGGTGTCGCGGACATCAGGCACCTCGTCGAGTTCGGCCAGTAGACTGGCGATCAGCGGAGCCTTTAGCGGGTTCAGGATGTCGCGGACACGGGGGACCGCCGCCAGCGACCGCTGCAACGCAACCAGGTCCCGCGGCCCCGCCGTGCCCATCGCGGCGCGTGCCACCAGCCGGTCCAGGTCTTGGACCGACCTGAGCACCTCGAGGAGTTTTCCCCGCTCGATGGACCGGAATGCAAGCTCCTCGACCGTGTCAAGCCGGTCGTGCACACGCTCGAGACTGACGAGGGGGCGGAGGAGCCATTGGCGAAGTAATCTGCTCCCCATCACGGTGACCGTCTGGTCGATCACGTCGAGCAGCGCGCCAGCCCGCGTCCCTTCGCTGGAGACCACTACTTCGAGATGCCGCACGGTGGATGGGTCGATGATCATCGCATCGGCGGTCTCGCGGAAGGCGATGCCACGGATGTGGGGAAGCCGCTCCTTCTGCGTGTCGCGCAGATAGTGCACGAGGGCTCCAGCGGCCATGATGGCGGCTGGTCGGTCGCTTAGTCCGAAACCCTCGAGCCCGGCGGTATCGAACTGAGTGGTCAGGGTTTCACGGGCTCGTTCGACGTCGAATGCCCAGGGGTCGATGTCGGTCACGGCCGGTGCGGGCGCGTCGGGAAGTAGCGAACGCAGCTCGGATCCCGATGACACCAGCACCTCCCGGGGTCCCAGGAGGGCGATATCGTCGGCCAGCGCCTGTCGACCTGTGTCTCCGAGATATTCGGTGGTCGTGAATTCGCCGGTCGACATGTCGAGCAGCGCCATTCCGTAACGGTCGAGATCGAGTCCAGCGCCGCGCCGGCTGGTCGCGAGTCGCGGCGTTGCCACGAGTCCCATTAAAAGCGTTGGCTCCCGGTCTTCGAGATAGCTCGAATCGGTGAACGTGCCGGGCGAGACTACCCGCACGACCTCACGCCGCACAACGCCCTTGGCCTTCTTGGGATCCTCGACCTGCTCGCAAATCGCCACGCGAAAGCCTTTTTGCACGAGTTTGGTCAAATAGCCGTCGGCGGCATGATATGGGACGCCGCACATTGGGATCGCCCCCCCGCCAGTGTCCTTCGACCGCGATGTCAGTGTGAGATTCAGCGCACGAGAGGCGGTCAGGGCGTCTTCATAGAACATCTCGTAGAAGTCGCCCATACGAAAAAACACGATCGCGTCAGGATGCTGTCGCTTCGCGTCCAGATACTGCCGCATGGCGGGCGTCGGCGCCCGAACCTGCGCGCGAGTGCTCGGCGTGGATGCGGTCACTGAACCAATGGGAGTCTAGCCGTCCGTGGTGAAACCCCGTTCGGGCCGTCTGGCGTCACGGGTTGTCGGATGCGGCGGCCGATGAATGTGTGTGAGTATAGAAAGGGGTTGTGACGGCAGTCAAGACATTGAGGAGATTGAGCTTCCGCGCTACATGTTGATACTTGCTCTCGACACCACGTCTCCTCGGGGCAGTCTGGCCCTGGCCCGTGACGGCAGGCTGGTCGATGAGACGATCGGTGATCCTGGGCTAACGCATGGACAGCGACTGCCGGGCGAACTGCAAGCGCTGCTCGAGAGGAACGGCGTAACCGTTGAGGCCGTCGACCGCTACGTCGTCGCCTCCGGACCGGGCTCGTTCACCGGGCTTCGGGTAGGGATCGCCACCATCCAAGGGCTGGCGTTAGTCTACGGCAGACGTGTGGTCGGGATCTCCGTGCTTGACACGCTCGTCGAAGTCGCGGCGCGACTGGCGGTGTGCGAGACCCACGGTCCAGACGTGATCGCCCCGTGGATCGACGCCAAGCGGGGTGAAGTCTTCAGCGCCCTCTACGAACCGGTGTCGTGGGTACATGGGGCAGACGACGGTCCGTCGGCCGGTGCGCACTGGCAGGTGGTGGTCGGGCCGGTCGCGGTAGATCCTGCGTCGCTCCTGGATACCTGGGCCGCCACGTTCTCCACACGTAGGGTCTGGGTCATCGGTGATGGTGTCGCCGGTTGTCGGGGGCTCCTGGCCGGGTGCTTGGGACCGGACTCGCGGGCCATCGATGAGACACCGCCTCTGGCGGGGGTCATGGCGATCATGGCATCGGCCGAGCAATGGCGTGCACGGGCGGTTACGCCGCATGCGATCCGGCCGTTGTACGTCCGGCGACCGGACGCGGAGCTGGCGCGCGATCGGCGTGCGGAAGGACAGGCTTGATCGCGGGCGCGCGATCGGCGGTCTCGGTCGTCGGTCCGATGCGGCGCGAGCGAGACCTTGCGCAGGTACTGGCGATTGAGCGTCTATCCTTCCCTAGACCGTGAACCCGGGCGGTGTTCGCCCAGATGTTCGAACGGGCGATCGGGACACATGCGTTCGTCGCCCGATTATCGGACGGGCAGGTTACAGCCTACTGCGTGGGCCAAATCGTCGCCGACGAGCTGCAAATCCACATCATGGCGGTGCATCCGCGCTGGCGCGGGCGCGGTCTGGGTAGGAGACTGCTCGCACGGATGATGTGCGAAGCGGCGCGGTTGGGGGCTGTATCAGCCATCCTCGAAGTCCGGCGCTCCAACCTTGCTGTCAGGCGTCTCTATGAGGGAGCCGGGTTCACCCGATCCGGCGAACGCCCAGGCTACTATCGGGACCCGGTAGAGGACGCGCTCGTGTTCTGGCGGAATGGGCTCGGGGAGGGAAGTTCGGGACTGGCCTGGCGGCGACACGGAGATGGGCTGGCTATCTTGAAAGACCCAGGTCCTTATGCTACCGTTCGGCCCCGGAACGCCGTACCCCACACCTGCTCCGCACTCGCCAAGGAGGTGGCATGGCTGGAAACTCGCGGCAGTTGAAAGATCGTCTTCTGCAGACCGATCATGGGTTTCGCCGGCTCGCTGAGCAGCATCACGAACTTGATACCCGCCTCCACGAACTTACCGGCCAGCACTTCCTCTCCGAACCGGAACAGATTGAAGCCGTCACGCTGAAGAAGCGGAAGTTGCAGCTAAAAGATCGCATGCAGGACATCCTGCGGCGACACGTAAATCCGCAGACTGTGTGACCGCTCACCTTGCCGCTCTGCCCGGTGACGGCCGAAACACAGAGCCGGACTGGTGCCGGCCGGCATGATCCGTTCTGGCGCGCCGATCCTGCCGCCCATGCCCATCGACCGTGCTGGAATACCGTTCATTGGTGTCGCCCTTGTCCCGCCCGCCGTTTGCCTGATGGCCGGGCTACCGATCGTCGCCATCCCGCTGACGTTCCTCGCCGTGGGGGTGGCGCTGTTCTTTCGCGACCCGAAGCGGATCACGCCACAGGAGCCAGGTGCCGTCGTCGCACCGGCCGACGGTCGGGTGCTCTATGCGGGTAGGGCCCAGCGGACGGCGGCGCCTCCGGGCGACTGGCTGCAGATCAGTATTTTTCTCTCCCCGCTCGATGTGCACGTGAATCGTGTGCCGATTCAGGGACGGATAACCCGGGTCGAGTATATGCCTGGCACGTTTTTGCCGGCCTTCCGCGTCGGCGCGGCGGCGCGGAATGAACGAAATGAGATCTGGCTGGAACACGCCGACCAGACGATCGTCTTCCGTCAGGTCGTCGGCGCACTGGCACGCCGGGTCGTCTGCCGAGTGATATCTGGAACGACAGTGCAGACCGGACAGCGGTTCGGTATCATGAAGTTCGGATCCAGAATGGATCTATTCGTGCCCACCAGCGCGACTCTGGTCGTGACCGACGGTGAGCGGGTAAGAGGAGGCGAGACGGTGGTGGCGCGACTCGGTGCGGTATCGGCGACCGGCGGGAGCTGAACACAAGGGTGGAGATATCGCCATGGCCAAGGTACTTTCGGTGATACGCGGTAAGCGACAGACACGGAGGTTTCAACGCACCGTCTTTCTGCTGCCAGGCATGTTTACGGTGGCTAATTTGTTCTGCGGTTATGCGAGCATCGTGTACGCCATGCGCGCCGACTACGGGCCGGCGGCGGTCTTCATCGGGGTCGCGACGCTCCTGGACCTACTTGATGGTCGCATCGCTCGGTTGGCCGGCGCGGCCAGTGAGTTCGGTGGGGAGTTTGATTCGCTGGCGGACGTCATCTCGTTCGGTGTGGCGCCGGCCGTGCTGGTCTTCGCCTGGGGCCTCGAGCCCCTCGGTCGTCTCGGCTGGGTCGTAGGCTTCCTGTATGTGACGGCGACCGCGTTGCGCCTGGCGCGTTTCAATGTCCAGACCGGTAATCCGGACAAGCGGTACTTCATCGGGATGCCGAGTCCTGCGGCTGCGGGCGTGCTCGCCTCGACCGTCTTTGTCTGGCCGGCTGGGTTTGGGATCGCGCAGGCACCGCTTGTCGCGCTGGTGGTCGTGCTCGTGCCGGCGCTCATGATGGTCAGTAGGCTCAGGTTCCGTAGTTTTGGCGCCTTGACGTTGCGCCCGGACCGGTCGTTCCTGGTACTGCTTCAATTCGCCTTTCTTATCGCGGCGATCGCGGTCCAGCCACGCTCGGTGCTCTTCATCATGGCCTACAGCTATCTCGTCTCGGGCCCGATCGGGTTTGTACTCGGACGACTGAAGCCACGGACCGCTCGGCGAAAGGTGAACGACGAGCGCGCGGGTGATCTGCCGGGCGCGCAGGTCGGGTGAAACGGGTCAGGGATCGCCCGGCCTTTGTCCGGCTGGTGCCACGGAGTGATGACTTGAGCCGCGCTCCAGTCGGCCGCTACGGTCCCGGTAAGGTGATCGTCACCGTCGTGCCCTGAGCCAGCTCGCTCGCGACCGCCACGACACCACCATTCAGCTCGACGTTTCGTTTCGCGATCGCCATCCCCAGCCCGGTACCGGACACCTTCGTCGAGAAATAGGGTTCGAAGATCCGGGCCAGTACGTCCGGTTCTAGACCGACGCCGGTATCGGTCACCAGCAATCTCAGCTGGGCGGGATGGCGGACGACCCGAATCGAGAGCGCTCCCTCACCGGGCATCGCGTGTAGCGCGTTTTCGATGATGTTGGTTAACGCCCGCTGCATCAGCAAACGGTCCAGATGGAGCATGGGGAGATCCGGCGGCATCTCAACCGACACGCGGATGCGGCCATCGAGTCCGGGTCGATACGGCCCGACGATGTCCTCGATTAGCGTGTCGAGCGCCGTAGGCTGGCGGTCGGCGCTCGGGGATGAGGCATAGCTCGAGAATTCCGAGGCGATCTGACGTAGAATCCTGACTTGCTTCAAGATTGAGTCGACGCATTCCTGTAGCACCGGGGCCAGCGGTGACCCGCGGTCAGCATGCACGCGGAGCAGATGTTCGGCACTCAACTGGACCGGTGTCAGAGGGTTTTTGATCTCGTGGGCCACCTGACGCGCCATCTCGGTCCAGGCCTCGAGCCGGTGGGTGTGTTCGAGTTGACGTCGCTGGATATCGAGCTCGGCCGCCATCTTATTAAAGTCCGATTCCAGGACCTCCAGCTCGTCGGCGGACCGGTCCGCCACGCGTTTCCGTAACAGGTTCGACCGACGCGGTCCAGGCGGATGGAACTCGCCGCGGGCGACGCGACTCGTCGCGTGGGTCAATCTCCGGACGGGACCCGCGATATTGCGGGCGATGGCCCAGCCGATGAACCCGACCACCGCCGCGAAGAAGAGTGCGGCCCCAGAGACGCGGCGGTTCAATTCGTCAATCTGGCTTTCGAGCTCCTGTTGCCTCGATGCGAGTGGCACGGTAAGTATCGCGTTTCGCCCCGCTGCCCGGACCGGCCCGGCCGCCAGCTGATACCTGAGCGACCCGATGGAATCCTCACCTACGAAACTGGGGAGTTGTTCAAGCGCGATGGCGCGATACACCATGTCGGGTGTCCGGGTCGGCAGCAGCCCGGAGGCGTAGAGGTCACGTTCGCTCGTCGCCACCAACTGCGGTCCGTCGAAGATGTTGACGTCCTGGCCGACCACCTGACTGATCCAGACCAGAACGTCGTCGGTGAACGGGCTGATGGCCTGCCCGTCCGCCGGTTGGAGCACCGCGGACTCCTCGATGACACTCCGCGCAAGCTCCGCCGTGCGCGCAGCACCCTCCTCCACGTCGGCTCGTAGCTGGTCGGTAAAATAGCCCTGGATCAGTACCGCTGCCAACACGACCGGCACGGTGGCGACGCCGAGGAACCAGAGCTGCAGCTTTAAGGCAAACCGCGCCCGCACGCCGCGGAGCGCCAGCTGCCAACGCAGGGTCGGGAATACGATACCGGCGGCCGCGACTGCGACGAGCACCAGGCCGAACGCCGCGATCACTAGGATCGTGATCTCAGAGAGGTGCAGGAGGTGGTCAAAAAGGGTATGGACGGGGTATCCGAGGGCGTAGATACCAGCCCTGTTGTTGGTGAGAAGTATCTCATAGACGGTGGAGTCCTTGGTGAGTCGTGTCCAGAGGGGACCCCGCGAAGCGTAGATCCGCTGGAACAGCGCGTCATCGATCGCCCAGGCGGTGCGGCTCGAGACGAACGTCGGCTGAAGACCCCAGCCGTAGATGACCAGCTCGATCTCGTGCCCAGGTGCCGCCGGCAGCGGCGGGGTGGCTCCGGTCTCGAACAACTCGACATACGGGCTGCGTGAGGAGATGAAGGGCAACGATTCGTAATCAACCTGAGCTACATGGACCACGACGGCACCGGCGGGTGAGGGGGCCCCATCAGGACCTGTCTCGCAGAGCCCGCGCTCCGCATGGAGCATCCGCCGCTCCTCGGACCCAAACGGGGCGGCCTCTCCGAAAACCTCCCACTCGCAGTCCGTACCCGTCCATCGCGAAGCCCTGACGGCGTACTCGGGGATGTTCAGCGCGAACCGGCTGTTCAGCTTCCCTTCGCGGTCGTAGAGCTCAATCGCTGAGGTCAGCCGCGAGGCGGCCAGCGCCGTCTGTCGCCAAGCACCGAACGCCCGATCGGTGTCGAGTGCACCCGTGCCGTCGTCATCCGGTGCCGCGGTCATCGTCTGAAGCCCGGGGACCGCGTCAATCTGCTGCAGTGTACGGTTCAGCTGTCGCTGCAGGTCCTGCGGGTGCTCGGCGACCTGCACAGCGTAGTTGGTTTCCAGCAGGGTGCGCTTGGCGTCGTCGGTCAATGAGACGAGCGCGAGATACAGGGGCAGGGCTGGCAACAGGATGGCGCACAGGGACGCCAGAACCCTGGCCAACGGGTCGGTGTGACGGAGCCAGGTGACGATCGGCCGCCAACGTAGCGCCAGGATGAGGCCCAGCGCGGCGGTCAGCAGGGTGGCTCCCGGCGGAGCCCAGCCCGGCACGATTACCAGACCGGCGGGCAGCATGCCAACCGCGGCGACGACCCACCGTCGCCCTTGGCCCCGTCGGCCAGGCCAGCGAGCAAGGCTGGCGCCGAACACCAGACCAATCGTCCACACGGTGGCCGCGCTTGTGAGAACCAGCGCCAGTTGCAACGACACCCGGGCGGTGTTGAACGGTTGCAGGGTGGTGTGCAGCAGGTCGACGGATGTTCCGGTCACGGTGTCGCGCAGGACCACGTACTGCCCCGCCAAGAGCAGCGTGACGAGCGTGACAGCGCCCACGTGCGACATCGTGGCAGCGGCGGGACCAACCGGCCGCCGTTCGGGACGCCGGCTGCGTAACTTCCATCGGCGCCGATTCGCCGCGTCGGCGATCAAGGCAATGACGATCGCGACGAGTGCCGCCGTTAGCAGGAGGTCCATCGGTGTTCGGCTCAGGGACGGCCATCGCACGGAGCGATAGGCTTCCGACGACAGCAACGACCACTCGTATACCCCCGGTGTGCTCGCGAGCCAGAGCCATCCGCGGGTGACGAGCGCGGCGACCCCGAACAGGACGACCGTCCTGAGATCGCCGTCGGTGACCCGGCGCGTCAGCTTTACTCCACCCGCCGACAAGGTTGTGAGGGCGAGCACGACGAAGAAGAGCGCGACCAGGCGAGCCCGCCACCGGGCGCGCGTGTCGGCAATCTCGTCAAGGCTGATCACGCCGTCGATCAATGGCCGGCCGTCGGAACCAGCAACCTCGAAGCGCTGGTCGCCGGCGTTGCCCACGGCACCCGTACCAATAGCCCTCACTGTCGCTCGGCCAATCCTGGTGTGCAGTACGAACTCCTGGTTGGGCTCCATCTGGCGACGGGCGGAGGAGAGCACCCTCTCGACGACCACTGATCCGAGTCGCCTTGCCGTTCCGTCCGGCGCCGGGACGGCGAGATCGACGATCGGGGCGACATGCACCAGAAGAAGCCCGGCCGGTCCGGCTTCTGCGAACCGCACGGGACCCTCCGCGATTCGGGCCGCGTCAAGCTCGGTCGGATGGCCGCTCCAGGCCCTGGGCGCGCCGCGCGCGTCGTAAATGGTGATCGCGAGATCCGGAACCGGCGGCTCCCCGGCCATAATCTGAACGACCTCGAAGAGGCGGCGTACCGCCTGCCGTTCTCCCGTCACACCGGCCCGCACCTCCGCTCGCTCTGCGAGTGCCCTGCCCACCCGAGTCAACTCGGCATCGACGCTCGTCACGTGTGCCCGGACCTCTCGCTCAACTCGTTCACGTCCGATGGAGTCGGTCCGCCCAATCAAGACCAGCTCCGCAGCAAGACCCAGTCCGAGGACCAGTACGGCGGCCCCTCCGCCGATGGTCATTACGCGACGCCAGCTGAGGACAGATGTCATCGGGTGATGGCTTGGTGCACTGCGGCGGTTTCGTTGAGGGGGTTGCGCTGGTTCAGCATCGTGGCCAGGATACAGGTGTCTTAGCCGAGGGAACAGTGGAGAGCTCCCGAACTCGGCCAGGCTGGTGCCTCACCTGCCGAATGCCACCGTCACTACGAACAGGTTTACTTGGGGTGGAGGTATCTCCCTCGAGGGGCAACGACGGGGAGCGTGGGACGGAGCGACAGCGGATGAGGTCTGCAGGGGTCCATTGGCCTCCCGCTCCCGTTGAACGATTAAGGCAACGGCACCACGAACCAGGCGAGCGCCTCCTCGTCCTCGACCTGACGACCGATTGCCTCAGCCGCGGGCTGATCGACATAGTCCCCGATCCGGACACGATAGAGTGGCGGCTCATCGTCCTGGCGCGGCTCGAGCACGTAGGCCGGGTAGCCCCGCTCGACGAGGCGATTGACTAGCATCGTCGCGTTGGCGTTGTTTGCGGCCGCCATTACCTGGATCGCATACTCCCCGTCGACCAAAGGCCGTTCCGCTAGCGCGTCGGCCGCCTCGCCAGCCGCGGGTCCGTGGGCTGTCGTGTTGACCGAGGTAGGTGTGGTGTTAGCGCCAAAGCCGACGGCGGTTCCGTCCAGAACCCCCCTGGTTGCAAGTTCGAGTGAAACCGGGCCGGTAGCGCGGCCGAGCGCCTGGAGGCGCCCATCGCCCGTGACGGTGATCAGGAGTGGTTCGTCGACCTGGCTTGAGAGAATCAACGGTGGAAAGGCCAGCTCAGAGGGCGCCGTGATACGTCCGTAGGAAACTCCGGTAACCGGGTCGAAGAAACTGAGATCCTGGCTGATACTGGCCAACAGGAGCAAGTCGCCCGCCTGCATGGGACCTGCCGAGGGTCTGGCCGACAGCGGTTGCCGCCACTGTTGTACACCGTTGGAGCGGTTCAGCGCCCACAGGACGTTGTCCAGCGACGAGAAGTACACCCGCTTGGTGTCGACAGCCGGCAAGCCGACGATATCGCCCCCCGTGCGCCAGCGCCACTTCACGGAACCGTCGAGCCGTGACAGACGATAGAAGTAGTTGTCTGTCGCGCCGACGAAGAGGTCGTCGAGCGGTAGAATCTCGCTCGGCGTGCCCCCGAGAGACTGCTCCCACAACGTCTTGCCGGTCATGAGCGAGAGCGCCACTACGCTTTCGTTGTCGAGCGAGACGTACATCCGGTCGCCGGCGAGGCTCGGCGCAACGGGGACGCGGCCGCCCATGGACTGACGCCAGATCGTTTCCCCGGTCTCGGCCCGGAGGGCGAGCAATGTCTGGGTTTCCAATGCGGCGATCAGCCACCCGGCGTTCCAGACGGGCGGCGCCGATAGCGGCGCCTCGATGGGAATCGACCATCGGGTTTGGCCGGTTGCAGTGTCGAGCGCCTTCAACTCGTCGCGCGTGGCGACGTAGAGCAGATTGCCGCCGACGGTCGGCTGTCCAACCACCTGGTGGATCACCTGCCAAACGACGGTGCCGTCGGTCTCGTTTACCGCCGAGACGTGGCCGTCGCGGAGCGCGATGAAGACCAGACCCGACTCGTGGACCGGCGCCGCCGCGACGGCGCCGGGGAGCGCAGCGGTCCAACGCGCCTCCATCGGCAACAGCGTTGACGGAAGCTGTTCCGGTTGCGCCTCAACGGCGCCGGCGGTGAGCAGGGCCACCCAGGTCGCACAGGCGACGACGCCCCATCGGATTGCGCCAGTCATTGGGAGACTAGAAGACATAGTGGTGCCCCTCGGCCCCACGTAGTTATAATACGGCAATCAACCTGGGTGTCCGTACCGTTCCGTCCCACCATTGGCTTGCTTATCGGTCGCGCGTGGCTCATCAAACACTTCTCGTACTCGATTTCGGTTCTCAGTACACGCAGCTCATCGCCAGGCGCCTGCGCGAACTCAAGATCTATACCGAAATCGTGCCGTTTCAGACGCCGGTCAGCGAGCTGGCCGGGCGCAGACCGGCTGGGTTAATCCTGTCCGGCGGGCCGTCGAGTGTCCGCGACGCGGGTGCGCCGCGGTGTCCGGACGGGGTGTTCGATCTCGGCATCCCGGTGCTCGGTATCTGTTACGGCATGCAACTCATGGCGGACATGCTCGGCGGCGGCGTCGTCCCGGCACCGGAGCGGGAATTCGGCCACGCCTCGGTTTCTGTGGAGACTGGTAGCCGGCTCTTCGAATCGCTCCCGCGCGACATCCGAGTGTGGGCCAGTCATGGCGATCTCGTCGAGATCACACCTCCCGGCTTCCGTGTGGTCGGCACGAGCGCCAACGCCCCGGTGGCGGCGATGGAAGATGCGACACGGCACTTCTATGCGTTGCTCTTTCACCCCGAAGTTGCGCACACCGAACGAGGTGTCGACATCTTGGGTCGCTTCGCCACCATGATCTGTGGTTGTGTGGGCGACTGGACCATGGCGTCGTTTCTCCACGAGGCGACCAAGCGGATTCGTGAGCAGGTGGGGGATGGGCGCGTCGTGTGTGGACTCAGCGGCGGTGTCGATTCCACGGTGGCTGCCCTCCTCATCCGGCGCGCGATCGGGGATCGACTGACCTGCATCTTCGTCGACAACGGGCTGTTGCGGATGAACGAGGCGGCGCAGATCCGCAGTCGCTATGCGGACCAGCTTGGGCTCGATCTAGTGTTCGAGGATGCGACCGACCTGTTCATTGCCGCTCTCGACGGCGTGGTTGACCCGGAGCAGAAGCGGAAGATCATCGGGAAGTTGTTCATCGACGTGTTCGAAGCGACGGCCACCCGGCTGGGTGACTTCCAATTCCTGGGGCAGGGTACGCTGTATCCGGACGTGATCGAGAGCGTCCCGGTTGTCGGACCGGCGGCACCAATCAAGAGCCATCATAATGTTGGCGGCCTACCCACGCGACTGCGGTTCGCCCTCGTGGAGCCGCTGCGCGCTCTGTTCAAGGATGAAGTGCGGCAGCTTGGCGAAGAACTCGGACTTGACGAGCTGTTCGTCTGGCGTCAGCCGTTCCCCGGTCCCGGTCTGGCGGTTCGGATCCTGGGCGAGGTCACGGAGCCGCGGCTTACGATCCTTCGCAAGGCGGACGCCATTGTCGCCGAGGAGATCCGTCGTTTCGGGTGGTATCGACGTCTCTGGCAATCGTTCGCGGTTCTATTGCCGATTCGAAGCGTCGGGGTCATGGGGGACGAGCGCACCTACGAGTATGTCCTCGCCGTTCGGGCGGTGGAAAGTCGGGATGGCATGACCGCCGATTGGGCACGGCTGCCAGACGACCTGCTGGCCGTGATCTCGTCTCGTGTCGTGAACGAAGTGCGGGGCGTCAACCGCGTAGTGTACGACATCAGTAGCAAGCCGCCTTCGACCATCGAATGGGAATGATGCGAACGAAGGCGGCACGAGCTTGGAGGTCGACGAAAGAACGAATCTGGACGCTCCGCCGTTTCTAGACACGCGGGAACGGGGGCGATCTGTCTCCTGGCTCCTGTATCCTGACTCCTGCGGGCGTACGAGTTATGTCCACCGAGTTCGTGCATCTGCATCTTCACACGGAGTATTCCCTGCTGGACGGCGCCTGCCGGATTGGGGAACTGCTCGACCACGCGCAACAAACCGGCACGACCGCACTGGCGGTCACCGAGCACGGCAACCTCTTCTCGAGCGTCATCTTTCACGATGAGGCGCGAAAACGGGGGATTAATCCAATCCTCGGATGTGAGGTCTACGTGGCGACCGGGAGCCGGACCGCTCGGAGCGGTACCCCGGGGTCAACCAATAACCACCTTGTCCTCCTTGCCGAGAACCTGACCGGCTATCACAATCTCATTAAGCTGGTCTCAGCCGGCTACACGGAAGGGTTCTATTACAAGCCCCGGATCGACAAGGAATTACTTGCGCGGCACAATACCGGGCTCATTGGTCTGAGCAGCTGCTTGAAAGGCGAGGTCGCCACAGCGCTGCGTACTGAACAGCCCCGCAAGGCGCGCGAGGCGGCGGCGACGTTCCGCGACATTCTCGGGCCGGGACAGTTTTTTCTCGAGATGCAGTATCAGGGTATCGAGGAACAGCGGACGGTCAACTCGGGCCTCGAGCCCCTCGCCCGGGACCTGGGTTTGCCGCTCGTCTGTACCAACGATGTCCATTATCTCAGGCAGGGCGACCACCGGCCGCACGACGTCCTCTTGTGCATTGGCACAGGGAAGAACGTCAGCGACGAGCAACGTCTGCGGTACCACGGCGACCAGTTCTATCTGAAGACCGGCGATGAGATGCGAGCGGTGTTTGGCGATTTACCACAGGCCCTCACCAACACGATCGCGATCGCAGAGCGGTGCGACGTGGACCTCTCCGCAACCGGGAGCCACCTTCCCAACTTCGACGTGCCAGAGCCATTCACGCTCGACGCGTACTTCGAGCATGTGACCCGGGAAGGGTTCAAGCGTAGGCTGGTGACCTTGCAGAGACTGGCCGAGCGCGGCGGGCTGACGCACACCATCGCGGACTACGAGGCCAGGCTGGCGCACGAGATCGAGGTCATCGTGAAGATGCGGTATCCCGGATACTTCCTGATTGTGTGGGACTTCATCCGGTACGCGCGCGACCGCGGTATCCCGGTCGGTCCCGGGCGCGGGTCAGCGGCCGGGAGTCTGGTCGCCTACTGTCTCCAGATCACCGATGTCGACCCGATTCGGTTCGGCCTGATCTTTGAGCGCTTCCTCAACCCGGAAAGGGTCTCGCTGCCAGACATCGACATCGACTTCTGCGAGCGGCGGCGTGGGGAGGTCATCGAATACGTGACCCGGAAGTATGGGCGCGACAACGTCGCTCAGATCATTACGTTCGGCAGGATGAAGGCACGGGCTGTCATTCGTGACGTCGGGAGGACCTTGGGCATGTCGTACGCCGATGTCGATCGAGTGGCGAAGCAGATTCCGCCTACGCTGGATATGACCCTTGAGAAGGCGCTGGAAGAGAACCCAGCCCTCAAGACCCTCGAACAGCAGGACCCGAAAGTGGCCGAGTTGGTCGAGGTCGCGAAGCGACTCGAGGGGATCACGCGGCATGCGTCGGTGCACGCCGCCGGGGTCGTCATTGCCCCGAAGCCGGTCACTGAGTACGCCCCGATCTACAAGAGCCAGAAGGATGAGATCACCACCCAGTGGGCGATGAGGGAGGTCGAACGGATCGGCCTGCTTAAAATGGACTTCCTTGGGCTCAGCACGCTGACCCTTCTCGATGACGCGGTCACTCACATCCGGGATTCGACCGGCGAGTCCATCGGGCTGGACTCGCTGCCGATGGACGATTCGAAGACGTACCAGCTCTTCTGCGCCGGGCAAACTCTCGGAATCTTCCAGTTCGAGAGCTCGGGCATGCGGGACACATTGCGCAAGGCAAAACCGGAGCGGTTCGAGGATCTGATCTCGCTCAACGCGCTGTACCGGCCAGGCCCGTTGCGTGGTGGCGTCATCGACGATTTTATCGCCCGGAAGCACGGCAAGGTCAAGATTAAGTACGAGCTGCCGGCCCTCGAGCCGATTCTCAAGGACACCTACGGGGTTATCGCGTTTCAGGAACAGGTCATGCGGATCGCGAGCGACCTGGCCGGTTTCAGCCTGGGTGATGCCGACGTTCTGCGCAAGGCCATGGGAAAAAAGAGCGCAGAGGTGATGCAGGCACAGCGCGTGAGGTTCGTCAAGGGGGCGGTCGCGCGCGGGACGCTCGAGCAGCAGGCGAACAAGATTTTCGACCTGATGGAGTTCTTTGCCGGGTACGGCTTCAACAAGTCCCACTCGACCGCCTACGCGCTACTCGCGTATCAGACGGCGTATCTCAAGGCAAACTACCCCTGGTACTTCATGGCGTCACTGTTGACGATCGAGGCTCAGAACACCGAGAAGCTGGCGTTGTATCTCGGTGAATGTCGAGACAGGGGCGTCCCCATCCTGCCTCCGGATGTCAACACGAGCGGGATCGCGTTCCAGGTGACCCCTGACGGCGTGCGATTTGGGTTGACCGCCGTGAAGAACGTGGGGGAGGGTGCCGTCGCCTCGATTCTCAAGAGTCGCGCGCGCACCGGTCGGATCCAGTCACTCTTCACGCTGTGCGAAGACATCGACCTACGGCTGGTGAATAAGCGTGTGCTCGAGAGCCTCATCAAGGCCGGGGCCTTCGATTCACTGTCGCAGAATGGCCCGCGGAGGCCCGCCCATATCCGAGCCCAGCTTGGCGCTGTCGTAGACCGGGCGCTGGAGCATGGAGGGCGGCTGCAACGTGATCGGGATCGTGGGCAAAACCAGCTGTTCGAATCGACGGGCCCCGGCGACGGTTCCGGTGAGGGCATCCCGCTGCCCAACGTCGAACCCTGGTCGGAATCTGAGCAGCTCGCCAACGAAAAGGAGGCACTCGGGCTGTATCTGAGCGGTCACCCGATCGACGGGTATCGGGACCAGCTAGAGGCGGCCGGTGCACAGGCCATCACCGCGCTCACAACGTCCGCCCCAGGGGTGCTCGTGGGTGGGATAATCAGCGCGTATCGGCCCCTCAAAACTCGACGGGGTGCCTTGATGGCAGTCCTAACCCTCGAGGACCGGGACGGCAGCCTGGAGGTCGTCGTGTTTCCGAAGACCTACAAGCGTTGCGCGCCGGTGCTGGCACCGGAGCGGCTAGTGCTGGTGAGCGGCAACTTCGAAAAAGACGAGGAGACCGCGCGCCTGATGGCCGACGAAGTGCGTCCGATCGAGACCCTCGGCGGGGCTGTGGGGCGGACCCTATCGATCCATCTCACGTCGGGGCGGCACGACCGCCGGACACTGAGTGCGCTGGCGAGTCTGTTTCACCTGCATCGTGGGCCCGTCCAGATCCGCTTGCAATTCGACCTGACCGAGCGCACTCCGCCACTGCGAGTGCGAGCCAGGTTGACGGATGTTGGCATCCGCCCGTCGGAGCACCTCGCTCAGGCCGTCGAGCAGATCTGCGGCGAAGGGACGGTCTCGTGGACATGACGAGTGGTGCCGGGATAAAGGTGACCGGAGACCAGCGACAGGAGGAATCGGTCCATTCGCCGCAGCCTCTTGATTGCCGTGACTTCAGGGACGCTGCGTCTTTCCAGATGGGCATGGGGGTGTTGTGAGTACTCCGACTCTCGAGTTCGAAGAACCGATCGACGTACTGGTCAAGGAGATCGAGGTCTTGTGCCTGATGCCGCGGTCTCCGGTCAGGCACCAGGAGATCGAGGCTTTGCGCGCCCGGGTGGCGCAGCTGCGGAAGGAGATCTACGGCGGTCTCACCCCGTGGCAGCGTGTGCTGGTCGCCCGTCACCCAAGACGGCCCTATACCTTGGACTACGTGGATCAACTGTTTACCGACTTCACCGAGATCCACGGCGACCGTCGGTTCGCGGATGATCCAGCTATCGTTGCCGGGTTCGCGCGTTTTGACGGCGAGCCGATCCTGCTGGTCGGGCATCAGAAGGGACGAGATACCAAGCTGAAGGTGTATCGCAACTTCGGTTACGCGCGGCCCGAGGGATACAGGAAGGCCCTGAGGGCGATGAAACTGGCGGAAAAGTTCGCGCGCCCGATCATCGCCCTCGTCGACACCCCCGCCGCCTATCCAGGAATCGAGTCGGAGGAACGAGGCGTCGCCGAGGCGATCGCCCACAACCTGCGGGAGATGGCGATGCTGTCGGTTCCGGTCGTCGTCGCCCTGACCGGCGAGGGAGGCAGCGGTGGTGCCCTCGGGCTTGCCATCGGCGATCGGATCCTGATGCAAGAGTACGCCGTGTACAGCGTCATTCCACCAGAGGGCTGCGCTGCGATCCTCTGGCGGGACGTAGATCGTAAGATCGAGGCCGCGAATGCGCTGAAGATTACCGCCTCGGACCTTATGGGGCTGGGCGTGATCGACGAAGTCGTGCCAGAACCGCTTGGTGGCGCGCACACCGACCTCGCAGAGGCTGCCCGCCTGCTGGGGCCGGCACTGTCGCGGGCATTGCGTACCCTGATCACGGTGCCAGCCGACCTGCGGTTACAGCAACGGCACGACAAGTTCCGTCGGCTGGGTCTGGTCGGTATCAGTGGTGCCTAAGAGCGGGATAAGCAAGCGTCCCCCTGCTGCGACTCCTTGAAGCGGTGTCTGCGTGCCCCGTGGCGCACCGCACGCGACCCGCCTGTCTGATATGGCCCCTCGACCCTCGGCTCGTCCCTTCGTCTGGCAGCATCTCACCGGCGACGAGACACGGGCATCCGCTCTGGCGACCGCGCAGGGGATAGACCCAGTCATTGCGCAGCTGCTATTGCTCCGTGGGATCGAGACCCCTGCCGAGGCGGCGCGGTTTCTTCATCCGGCGCTCGACCATCTCCACGACCCCTTCCAGTTGGTGGATCTGTCACTCGCGGTCGACCGACTCCTGCGCGCCATCGACCGCGGCGAGCGCATCGCCGTGCACGGTGATTACGACGTGGACGGAGTGACGTCGACGGTCATCCTCCGGCGAGTGCTCGAGTTACTCGGAGCGGACGTCGTGCACTTTATTCCTGACCGGATCAAGGACGGGTATGGGCTCGAACCGGCGGGCATCGAACGTCTCGCGGCACGGCAGGTCGCGGTGGTGGTGTCGGTGGACTGTGGCATTCGGAGTGAGGCGGCCGCCATCCGGGCTCTCGAGCTAGGCCTCGACCTTGTGGTGACGGACCATCACGAGCCGGACTCCACCTTGCCACCGGCCCTCGCGGTCATCAACCCCAGACGTGCCGATTGTCCATATCCGGACAAGGACCTCGCGGGCGTGGGTGTCGCCCTCAAGCTTGTGCAGGCGCTGTGCCAGCGTACCGATCATTCACGCTGGCTGCCTGGTTTCATCAAGATGGCGGCGCTCGGCACGGTGGCCGACGTGGTGCCACTGCGCGGTGAGAATCGGGTCATCGCCAAGCTGGGGCTCGACCTGCTGTCCCGGGGACCGCATTCCATCGGTTTACGCGCGCTGCTCAACTCCACCGGCTTACTCGGACAGACGTTGACCAGCTCCCACGTCGCATTCCGTCTGGCGCCTCGGATCAATGCCGCGGGCCGGATGAGCACTCCTGATCTGGCCACCCGCCTGCTGCTGCTCGTCGACGAGGCTTGTGCCGCCGAGGCGAGAGACCTAGCCGATCGACTGGAAACGGAGAACCTGCGCCGCCAGCAAGAGGAGGCGGAGATCCTGACAGCGGCCCGGCGTAAGGTAGAGACCGACCCCGACGTCGGCGCGCACGCGATGCTAGTCGTTTGGGCTGAGGGCTGGCATCGCGGTGTGATCGGGATCGTCGCGTCGAAGCTCGTGGACGCGTTTCATAGGCCGGCCATCGTAATCTCCGTCGACGGTGATCTGGCATACGGGTCTGGGCGCAGTATTCCGGGTTTCGATCTGCTCGGTGCGATGGAGCACTGCGGTGATCTTTTCACGCGGTTCGGTGGACATCGCCACGCTGCCGGTCTAACGATCGAAACCGGTCGGCTCAAGGAGCTGAGGACCCGGATCACCGGATTCGCCAACGACCGGCTTGGGCCTGGTGAGCTGACGCCCCAGTTGCGTGTCGACTGTTACCTGCCGTTGTCGGCCATTACACCGACGGTGGTCGACGGGCTTCGGGCGATGGAACCGTTCGGCGTCGGCAACCCACGTCCGTTGTTCCATACCGGTGCGGTGGAACTGGCGAACGGTCCCCGCGTAATGAAGTCGCGGCATCTGTCGATGGCGTTGCGGCAGGGCTCGCGTGTGTTCCGAGCGGTGGCCTGGCGGATGGCGGAGCGAGCCGAGTTCGTGAAGCGACACAAGGACGCGCTGGACGTAGCGTTCAACCTGACCGAAAACCATTATCGTGGCCAGCATACCGTCGAGTTATCCGTTGCCGACATGAAGCAAGCTCGATAGAGTGAGAGCGTGAGACCCACAGCGAGGACTGTCTGGCGGCGCGCCGTCACCGGTTCTGGCGAAGCCTCGCAAGCTCGACTGGTCACGCCGCGGCACCTCTGGCGCTGGCGGCGGATACGCTGGCAGAGGTTTGCTCGTATCGGATTGGCGATCGGACTGATCGGGTTCGGCACGGCGGTCTTCCTCGGCGTCCGCGACCGAGTGGAGCCGGTCGCCGCGAGGGCGGTCATCGACCGTGCCGACCCGGACGCCGTCATCGAGAGTACCGGCATCGAGTTCGTGCAAACTGCCGGCGGGCAGGAGAACTTCGCGGTCGAGGCGACTAGACAGCTGACCTACTCGGACGGCTCAGTGCGATTCGTGGATGGCATTACGCTGCGGGTATCGGGACAAGCCGACCGGGACAGCTTCGTCATGACCGGCACCGAGGCATCCGTGAACGGCGCAGAGACTGAGGTCGAGGTCAGTGGGGACGTGCGACTGGCGGTGTCAGATGGGCTGGGTGTCAGGACGGGCGCGGCCGCCTATACGACCGACCTGGGGATTATCACGATGCCGGGGGCAACGACGCTCACGCGGCCCGGTCTGGAAGCGTCGGGGCGGCACGTGGTCTACGATGGCCATCGAGGGGTCATCGATCTGCGCGAGGCGGCCCAGGTTCTGTTGATCGGCGAGGGTGAACGCGCGTCGGTCGACATAACGTCAACACGGGCAATTCTGGCGCATGCTGATCACTACATGTACTTCGACGGAGCCTCGGAGGTCAGAACTGGGCCGCTGACCCTCGAGTCCGACGAGACGACGGCCTATTTCGGCGACGGCGAGACCTCGCTCGAACGACTCGAGCTACGAGGAAGCGCCAGAATTCGATCGACGTCGTTGACCTCTGGTGGGCTGAGTGAGATGGGCGCCAGCGAGATGACGCTGGCGTTTGAAGAGACGTCGCGCGTGCTCGAACGGACGATCTTAGTTGGAGATGCGGCGATCGAGCTGGTCGGATTCGACACTGGTCGCGGCGCCAGGATTGACGCCACGACGATGGACGTCACCATAGCTGACGGGGGCCACGTGAGCGCATTGATTGCGCGAGACGGTGTTCGTCTGGTCCTCCCCGCGACGTCGGATGGTGCTCGGCAAGAGATCCGCGCGGTCACGCTGACTGGAAGTGGTCTGCCGGATAGTGGGTTGAACGCGGTGCGTTTCGACAGTGACGTCGAGTACCGGGAAGAGCCTGCTGGCGGGGCGGCGAGCCGGATGATTCGGGCTGAACGGCTCGAGGCCGGTGTCGGGCAGGGACTCAGTGCTCTGGTCGAGGCCAGGTTCCTGGGGGAGGTGCGGTTCGAGGACGACACACGGCAGGCCGAAGCCGACGAGGCGGTCTACGATGTGATCGGGGGAGTGTTCACTCTCAACTCTGGTGGCGATTCGGGTCGTGCACCGAGGCTGACAAACGGGACGACGACCATCGAGGCGTCGAGGATCCAGGTGACGCTCGATGGTTCGTCCATCGAGGCGTCTGAGGGCGTCAAGAGCGTGCTGATCCCCGGCGGCGACACCGCCGAATCTACGTCGGCGACAATGCCCGCCTTGCTCGATGCCGCTCAGCAGATTTTCGTCACGGCAGAGGCGTTGCAGTACGACGGCGGCACGGGACAGGCTACCTACACAGGGCAGGCCCGCCTGTGGCAAGGCGAGACCAGCTTCCAGGGCAACACGCTTTCGATCGACGATCAGACCGGCAGCCTGAGCGCGACCGGAAACGTACGGACCATAATCCCGCTGATTCGGCTGAACGAGGCGACGGAGCACGACGTATCGCTGACCCGCGCCGAGGCTGACACGTTCATCTACGACGACTCGACCAACCGCGCCGTCTACGGCCCTATGGCCGTGCTGCGCTCGGAGTATGGCGACCTGCAGGCCGACACGATCATGTTGTTCCTAGCGACCGATGGTCGGACACTGGACCGGCTGGAAGCGAGCGGGAACGTGAAGCTCCGCCTCGCCGACCGCTGGGCCACCGGGGAGAATCTAGTGTATTACGAGACCGAGGGTCGATACGAGATGGAGGGCAATCCGGTCGAGATCGTGGAGGAGGTGGCACCGGAGCAGACAGACGAGACCTCACCGCCGGATCCAGTAGCCACACCGGTGTTACCGTTCTGCCGTAGTACCAGGGGACGCGCGCTGACGTTCTACCGGTCCACGGACGCCGTGGCGGTGGACGGGCGCGAGGAGCTGCGCACGCAGACCACCCGCGGTACGTGCACGCCGCTGGTGTTCGAGTAGCGTCCCTTTTCGCGCACCCCACGGCGCATGGCTACACTTCGAACCCAGAACCTGACTAAGTCGTATGGCGGGCGTACCGTCGTACGTGACGTCAGCCTGAAAGTATCGTCCGGTGAGGTGGTCGGGCTACTCGGTCCGAATGGCGCCGGGAAGACGACCACGTTCTATCTCGTCGTCGGGCTCACGGCGCCGGACCAGGGCCGGGTCACCCTGAATGACGAGGACGTCACCGACGACCCGATGTACGTGCGTGCGCGCAAGGGTATCGGGTACTTGCCCCAGGAGCCGTCGATTTTTCGCGGGCTCACCGTCGAGCAGAACATTCTGGCGATTCTCGAGACCATCGGCTTATCGCGCGTCGCCCGCCGGCGTCGCGTCCGCGAACTGCTCCAGGAGCTCAATCTGACACCGCTCGCCAAGTCGCCAGCCCACACGCTCTCTGGCGGTGAGCGGCGCCGCGTCGAGATCACTCGCGCCCTGGTGATCTCCCCGTCGTTCATATTGCTCGACGAGCCGTTCGCCGGGATCGACCCGATCGCGGTCACCGATATCCAGGAGATCATCTTCCACCTGAAGGCGCGCGGCATCGGCGTGCTCATCACCGACCACAATGTTCGCGAAACGTTGCGTATCATCGACCGCGCCTACATCGTGCACGACGGCGCCGTGTTCCGCAGTGGCACCCCGGTTGATCTCGCTCGCGACGAGGATGTCAGGCGGATCTACCTGGGTACAGATTTTCGTTTGGACTAGTTTGGACTAAGATCAAAAACGGTTCGACACGGCGCCTCAGCTGGGTCGACCACACGCGCTATGGCACTTCAACAACGACTCCAGACTCGGCTGTCGCAGAAGCTGATCTTGACGCCGTCACTACAGCAGGCGATCAAGCTGTTGCCGATGACGAAACTCGAGCTGCTCGACCTGCTGACGCAGGAAGTCGTCGAGAATCCGATGCTGGAGGAGGTGCCGACCGAGGAATTGCAGCAACCGGAGACCGCTACTCAGGCGGAGAAACCAGAGGAGACGACCAGCGATACGGAGAAGGAAGACGCCTGGGACGACGCCGATTACGAGTATTTCTTCGGCGACTATCTGGATGACGGGTATCGCGCGCGCGTGCCGCGCGAGGTCAGAGAACTCCCGCCCATCGAGAACACGCTCTCCACCCAGAATTCGCTGGCCGACCACCTGATGTGGCAGTTGTCGCTTCAGGTCAAGTTCGACGCCCCTCTCCTGCGTGAAATCGGGTCGTCGATTATCGGCAACCTCGACGATGACGGATACCTTGTGGCGTCGACCGAGGAGATCTCCGCCATGGGGAGCTGGTCCATCGGCGAGGTGGAGCGGGTGCTTAAGATGATCCAGGCCTTCGACCCGATCGGGGTCGCTGCACGTGGGCTCCAGGAATGCCTGCTCCTACAGATCGAGCATCTCGGGCTGAGGGGTACGGCGAGCGAGACCATCGTCAGAGAACATCTGAAGCTGCTCCAGGACCACCAGGGGCAGGAGATCGCCCGTCTGCTCGACACATCGGTCGAGGAGCTCAAGCACCATATCGACCTGATCCGGCAGCTGGACCCGAAACCGGGGAGCCGCTACAACAAGGTTGAGTCTCAGTATGTGATTCCAGACGTGTATGTCGTGAAGGTCGAGGACCGGTATGTCGTCGTCCTAAACGACGACGGCATGCCACAGCTTCGGATTAGTCCGGTCTACCGTCGTCTTCTCGACAAGAAGAGCGAAAACAGCGACGAGACCAGGGCCTATGTGAAGGATAAGTTCCGCTCGGCGCTGTGGCTCATCAAGTCGGTCGACCAGCGCCAGAAGACGATTCACAAGGTGGCGACCAGCATCATCACCTTTCAGACCGAGTTTCTGGACAGAGGCATCGAGTATCTCCGCCCGCTCGTGCTACGGGACGTGGCTAACGACATCGAGATGCATGAGTCAACCGTAAGCCGCGTGGTCAATAACAAGTACATGCACACTCCGCAAGGGGTGTTCGAGTTGAAGTACTTCTTCCACAGCGGCATCAATAGCGCCTATGGCGAGAGTGTCTCCTCAGTGGCGATCAAGCAACGCATCCGGAAGATAATCGAACAGGAGAACCCCGACAAGCCGCTGAGCGATTCCAGGATTGTGCGGCTTTTGCAAAATGAAGGACTCGAACTCGCGCGGCGTACGATTGCCAAGTACCGGGAGGAGCTAAAGATTCCGACCTCGAGTCAGCGGAAGGGGTTGTTCTAGGGGCACTGCTGCGGTGTCACCCGCTCCGTTGTGCGCGAATGGAAAGTGGCAGGGTCGCCGTCGGGAGCCTGCACCGACAGGGAACGACAGGGCAGGGAGCGCCGGCAGCGATGACGGCGAGCGGAGCGCAGGCCAGCCGTCCGTGGCAAGAGCCCCGTGTAGCTCCGATGGCCTTCCGGCACAGCCTCGGCCGGTCACCACAGCCTCGACGCTGGAAACTCCAGGCGGCATGTGACCGAGAACAGCGCAAGTAGATGTCGTGTGGCGCCGATCCGTTGGAGCGGCAATTTTTCCCACGAACTCGGATACCTTGCACGGGTCGGAACACCCTATGACAGCCACACGCCCGGGGTCGCCAGACCGGAAGTTGAAGACCAGGTTTGCGGTGGTCACCGGGCTCTCAGGCGCCGGAAAATCAGCCGCAGTCCACGCGCTGGAGGACCTAGGCTATCTGTGCGTCGAAAACCTTCCGACCGTCATGATCCCGGCCCTGGCGGACCTAACGCTAGGCGAGGGCACCACTCACGACGCGCTCGCGGTCGTGGTAGACGCGCGCGACCGGTCGTTTCTCGACCAGTTCCCAGGTGTGCTCGAATCGTTGCGAGCGCGGCCTGATCTGGACACTCGGCTGATCTTTCTTGAAGCGTCGGACGGGGCACTATTGCGACGCTTCAGTGAGACACGCAGACCCCATCCCTTGGCGCCAACCGGTTCGGTCATCGAAGGAATCACGACCGAACGGGCCCGGCTTCGTCGCATCAAGGGGATGTCGGACACAGTACTCGATACGTCGGATCTCACCGTACACGAGCTTCGGCGCGAGTTCGGCGAGATCTCCGAGGGGGACAGCGAGCAGAGGCGGTTGACGGTGACGCTCATGAGCTTCGGGTTCAAGCATGGCGTTCCGAGTGAATCGGATCTCGTGTTTGACGTACGGTTTTTACCAAACCCGCATTTTGTCCCCGCGTTGCGCGGGTTCACCGGGAAGGACCAGGCGGTGATGGACTATATCGTGGCAGCAAACATCACCGAGCCCTTTCTGGACAAAACGAGCGATTTGCTCACGTTCCTGCTTCCGAAATACACGACCGAAGGGAAGAGCTACCTGACCATCGGGATCGGGTGCACCGGCGGACGCCACCGGTCTGTGGCCGTCGTCGAGCAGTTGAAGATCCGACTGGCCGGCATCGCCGACGTGCTCTGGCGTGTCAAGCATCGAGACATTGCGGTGGAGTAGGCCAGGCACGTGATGAGGAATGTTCGACACGGGGCGCCACGATAACGGATACACGATGAAAGTTGACAAGCCTTGGGGATACGAGCTGCGTTGGGCCAAGACGGACCGTTATGTCGGCAAGGTGATTCATGTCGACGCGGGACATGCCCTGAGCCTCCAGTATCACAACGTTAAGGACGAGACTATTCTGGTGTGGAAGGGTCGCATCTTCTTCGAGATTGAGGAAGGGGGCGAACGGGTGACCAGCCAGCTGGGTCCTGGAGAGAGCGTGCACATCGCCCCCGGCACGGTCCATCGGATGACCGCGATCGAAGACAGCGATATTTTTGAAGTGTCGACGCCTGAGCTCGAGGATGTCGTGAGAATCGAAGACCGCTACGGTCGCGCAGCGGACGGCATAGGCCGATGAGCAATGTAGCCAGGCGGAAGGCCCCACCCGGCGAACGCTACTGACTCACCCCGAACAGGCACTAGAAGGGGATGTCGTCCTCGGTTAATTCGGCCGCTGGACTCCCAGTGGACGCAGCCTTCGTTCCGTAGTCGCCACTATCATCGACGGCGCCATCCCCGCCTCCGCCTCGAGCACCGAGTAACACGATCCGATCCGAGCGGATCTCGGTGGTGTACTTATCGTTCCCGTCTCGATCTTGCCACTTTCGGGTTTGCAGCCTCCCTTCGACGTAGATCTGCTTTCCCTTCTTGAGATATTCGCTCAGCGTCTCGGCCTGCTTCCCCCAGAGGACGACACGGTGCCACTCAGTGCGTTCTTGCCGCTCGCCAGATGATTTGTCGCTCCATACGTCGGTGGTTGCCAGGCTAATCGTGCTGACCGCTGCGCCACCGGACGTATAGCGGACTTCAGCGTCCCGACCCAGGTTGCCGACGAGAATGACTTTGTTGACGGTTCCCATAGCTGTGTGCCTGCGCGACGCCTGCTGGTTACTGTTGCGATTGACCGAGCCGGTCCAACGCCTGCTGGGCAAGGTTCGCCATGTTGTCGTCCGGATGATTCCTCACGACGAGCTCGAAGGACTGGCGGGCGAGATCCGGATCGCCGAGACGGTCGAGCGCCAGACCGCGTTTGTAGAGGGCCTCAGCCAACGCGTCTCCATCTGGGTACTGGAGTACCACCAGCTCGAAGGCGTCGGCGGCTTCGCGATACCGACCGTCGGCGTAGTGGGTCTGACCGATATAGAACTGCGCGTCATCTGCCAACTCGGAGCGCTGGAAGGCGCTGATGTAGGCCTCAAAGCCCTGGATTGCCAGTGCCCACTGTCCGGTTGTGTAGTCTGCCCAGGCGGTGTCGTACATCCGCTGCGGCGAGACTCCGGGGTTGACCGGAGCTACCGCTGCGGCCGTGGGCACCGCCGGTGCTGCCGTTGGAAGGCCGGTGTCTGGGTCCACGGCTAGTCGGGTCAACGGCGCAGTCATCCGTGGGACCGCCAGTCGCAAGGCCTCTACTTCCTGCGCCAATGACGACACGCGTACGTTCGTCTCGTCAACCTTCTCACGCACAATCCGTACGGCGCCCGTCACGTTGTCGACCAGCAGCTTCTGGTCCGCAAACGCACGCCGCGAGTCATCCGCCTGCGAATCGAGCCGTGCCAGCAGCGTCTGCAAACTCTCATCGAGCGTAACCAGCATCAGATGGAGCCGCACCGTCTGCTCTTGCAGCATCCGGATGTCCGCCATCATCTGCTGATGCTCGCGATCGGCCCCTTGCGCTGGCGCGACCACCAGCAAAGCGCATGCCCAACCAAGGACGAGGGAGAGAAGTAATCGTTTCATGAACCCACCTCTTTCAGGGGCGTTGAACAACACCCATATATCCTACCGCGCCGGAGACGGAACCCGCTAATTCGCCGTGATCAAGAAGTGGGCGCGCCGGTTCACCGCCCAAGCGGTTTCATCGTGTCCGGGGTCGAACGGAAACTCCTTCCCATAGCTGACGGCCCGCAGGCGCGACGGATCGAGCCCCAGCTCGACGAGATACTCCCGGGCAGACAGGGCGCGCCGCTCACTTAGGCCCAGGTTGTACTCGGCGGTTCCCCGCTCGTCACAGTGGCCTTCTATGGTCACCACCCAGCTCGGGTACTGTCGGAGCACCTCAGCATTGGCCTCGAGCACCCTTCGCGCCTGGTCGTCAAGCTCGAAGCTATCGAGCGCGTAGAAGGCGGGCGCGAGCGGCGACTCACGATTGAGCGCCTCGAGCGAACGCGACGCGAACTCCTCGTCCGGGATCAGCTCCGTGGGCAGTAGAGGCGGAGGTGAGGGAGGCGGCGGCGGTGCTGACGGTGACAGTGGGGGCGTATCGTTGGCGGCGGCCGGGGGCGGGGGAGAGGTCTCCGGTGAGACGGGCGGGGGCTGCCGCACACAGGCCACTTGCAGCCAGAGCCCCATTACCCCAAGCATGACGCACCCGATCCACGGCACGGTTTTTCGAGGTCTCATTCCGAATTCCTCTCCTGGGTTACCCATCCAATGCGGAGCAATACAACTCGTCGGAAGCGGGGAGCATCTCGCATCTGGATCGCCCCGGCGGGCGACTAGCTCCCGGCCTCGCGCACGGATCATCAGCGTGACCAACTCGGCATCTCGTTATTACCGGTAGAGGTCACACGGCGAAGCCCTCGGCCGTCGCGACCAATCGTGTAGATCTGCTTCAATCCACTGCCACGGGTCGACATGAAGGCGACGTGCCGGCCGTTAGGCGAGTAACTGGGACTTTCGTTTGACCCGAGTCCGAAGGTCAGCTGGCGCACCTCGTTGGTGGCGAGATCCAACACCTTGATGTCGTGCCCCGGACCGGTCTTGGAGGAATAGGCGACCTCGTTGAACGGAGCGGGTGACCAGGTCGCGCGGTCGCAATACGTCTCGAAGGTCAATCGCCGCAACCCGGTGCCATCGGCCCCGACCACATAGATCTGCGGCGCGCCCGTTCGGTCCGAGGTGAAGGCGATCTGCTGACCGTTCGGCGACCACGTCGGGCTCGTGTCGATCATCGGATGATTTGTGAGTCGCCGCAACCCGGTGCCGTCGACGTTCACGACGTAGAGATCAGGGTTGCCGTCCCGATTCGACATGAACGCGATCTGATTGCCATTGGGCGAGAAAGCCGGTAGAAAATTATGGTCTTCTTCATTCCCGTTAGCCGGATGACCCATCCGGCCTTCATAGAGATGGGAGACGATGACGTCGGGAAACCCGCTGAGCCAGGATGTGTACGCAATCGAGCGGCCGTCGGGTGACCAGGCCGGCGTGGTGTTGAGCGACCGAGAGACGGTAACACGTCTGACGTTCGCACCATCGTAGTCGGTGATGTAGATCTCCTTGACCGGTCGGTCGTCGATGAGCCCGAGCACTGATTCGCTGTTCCGGTCGGTTACAAAGCCGATTCGCGTGCGGGCAACACCCTCCAGGCCGCGCTGGTGCCGGTGGATCTCGTCGGACAGTTGATGCGCGTAGAGGCGGACGTTGAGGTTCGAGCCACTATAGACCACGCCGAACGCCGACTCCTGCGACCGAACCGAAAACAACCTGGCCGTGACTTCGATCTGAGTGTCGCTGGTCGCTTCAACGGTACAACTGATCACACCTTCCGCCCCGAGCTCACGCCAACGGTTAAACGGCAGGTCGACAAGGGAGCTCGCGTCTGGGATCGTGCGATAGATATCCTGGGGAATCATCCGAAATTCACGTTCGAACTCCAGATCGTCCCAGAGCACGCTGGCGATGGTGCGAGCTGCCTCTCCCGTCGCCTCGTCCGGGGTCAGGGTCAGGCAGTCGGGGACCGCGAAGCTCGGCGGAGCGCCGATACGGTCGCCAATGATCAAGCTGACTTCGTCACGTTGACGGGTCGGCTGGGTCTGTCCGGTCGTGGTCACGTGGGCGACCGTCAGGCCAGCGATAAGCACGACCGACAGCATCAGGCGCGGTGCGTGGATCATGACGGTCGCACCCGACCCGCGTGCCCCAAGGCATGCTTCCGGATAGCTGTGGAAAGCAGCGTGCCGGGTTTGGGTTCCTGACGCGCCCGGACCGATGCGGTCGCTACGGCGCGCACCGAAGCGACGGTCAGGGGTGACGACGGCCGGCGGACGCGTAAGACGGTGCCCATCAATGACGCTCCTCAGGGTTGGTACTGAAAGTTGAGATGAATAGTCAGATGGTCTTCCGTGAAGCGGGACGGCAGCGGCGGCAAAGGGCCAGCCAGAAGCAGCGCCCGCTCGGCGCTCTGGTCAAGGGCCAAATAGCCGCTCGTGGTTTCACGTTCGATGTTGGTGATCTGGCCGTTTCGCTGGATCGTGAACTTCATCATCACATCGCCGGGAAACCGTTGCTTATTGTTCCAGCGCCGTCGAATCAGCTCGACCGTCGTGCCGAGATACTCGGGGCAGCAGAAATCGCCCACCTCGAGATAGCCGTCCGAGCCGAGCCCACCCGCCGACAGCCCCAGGCCGCCACCATCGGCGCCAGTCTCCGCCAACGCGTTTCCTGGGCGCAACTCGGGCCCGCGAGTCGGCCGGCGGCCCCGCGATTCGTCCGGCGCGGACTCCACCGGTACGTCGGCCTCCGGCCGGCGCCGTGCCTCGGGATTTGGGATGGTCATCTCGGGTGGCGCCGGGGCAGGCGGCTGAATCCATTCTGGCCGCTGCGCCTCGACGAGCGGCAGTACGTCCTGCACTGGCCGAGCCGCCAACGCAGTCTGTCCACCCTGGCTCGGCCCCGCCGGCCCGCCAAGACTGATGTGCATGGCGTCGGCGAGCACGTCGCTCTCCGGACCCGACAGGAACCCTGACGGCCAGAGGATGATAGCGGCGATGAGCACGCAGTGGCCGGCCACCGACACCGCATAGATCCGCGCGAGGCTGTCCCTATGTTTGGCTCGCTCGTGCAGGACGTAGCTCGTCGACTCCATCACGTCCAAGTAGCCGCCGGTCAGGGGTCGACCGGAAACTCGGTCAGGAGACCGACGTTGGCGACGCCTCCTTCCTTCAGCTGGTCTATGACCGACATCAATTCTTGATATGTGATTCCGCCGTCGCCGCGAACGAACACATCCTTATCGGACCGCTCTATCAACTCCTGCCGCATCCGTTCGTTCAGAATCTCCACGCGTACCTGATCATCATCAACCTGCACGATCCGGTCGGTCCGAAACGACAGCGGGATCGTCACGAACACTCGCTCAGCGGCAATCGGGTCCGCCCGGCGGGCAACCGGGAGACTCACATCGAGCCCACGCTGCATCAGGGGCGCCGCGACCATGAAGATGATCAGCAGCACCAGCATGACATCGACTAGCGGAACGACGTTGATCTCGGCCAGGGAGGTCACCCTTCGCCTCGGGCTCCGCCGTCGCCAGCTGCCGTGGCTGCCAGAGGCACTCTGTTCCTGAATTTTTGGCATGACCCGCCAGTTTTGCCTTGGTTCACAAAGGTCAAGATCTGCCGTCTCTAGAAAGGCCCCGTACCAGACATGCAATGCCTCGTCCCAAGGAGGCATCCTACCTGACGGCGCTGCTTCTCGGCCGAGGACTGTCGGGGGCGCTCTCGTTGCGCCTACCAACGCTTACCACGGGTTCCTAGGTAAAGTTCCGTTCGGCGATATTGAGAAACTCCAGGGAAAAATCTTCCATTGTCGACAGGTATATTCTTATCTTGTTCGTCAGGTGGTTGTAGAAATACACCGCCGGAATCGCCGCCGCCAGGCCGGCCGCCGTTGCGATGAGCGCTTCGGCGATGCCCGGGGCAACCACCGTAAGGTTCGTCGACCCGGTCGCGCTGATACCTTGGAACGCGGTAACAATCCCCATCACGGTGCCGAACAACCCGATGAACGGCGTGATGCTCGCGGTCGTCGCAAGCACGTGAACGCGATGTTCCAGCTTGTTGACCTCGACCGCTGACGCTCTCAGTAAGGCTCGGTCGAGCGCATCGAAACTGCGTAAGGTTGGACGCCCGGCGTCGGCGATTGGTCTTTCGCCGGCATCCGCCGATCCGTCCGCGTGACGCAGCTGGGAGTTGAGTTCCGCGTACCCGGCCTGGAACACTCCCACCAGCGGACTCCGGGTGAGCGAACGGCAGACCGACTGTACCTCAGAGAACTTGGTGCTGCGTCTGAAGATATCGAGAAAGCTCGACGTCTGTCGCTCGAGGCTGCGAAATTGCCATAGCTTTTGGAGGACGATGGCCCAGGAAACGACGGAGAAGAGGAAGAGGATGATGAGTACGCCTTTGGACAGCGGCGTCGCGCGCGCAATCCAATCCCAAACGCCTCCACCTATTGCTGTTTCCGACGCGCCATCCACCTGCGTCTGCAGGGCGATGACGTAGTAACCAAGGGTATGCACCAAACCCTCCGTTGACTACAAAACGCGCCGCTGGGAAAGCGCCGACGTCGGAAGATAACACGATACCGAAGAGCTGTCAAACGTATGATACGATGGAACTTCTCGGTCCCAGTCGAGGGAACCCCGGTGGTGTGGGACCGTTCCCCGGAGCCGCTCGCCAGGCTGCGGCTCGTGCCGCGGGTCTGCTGGCGACGCCGTCTCGCAAGGGTGCTTTCGCTGGTCCAGGCTGGCCGATGATCCGCTTTCTCAGCATCCGTGACTTGGCCGTTATCGATCATCTTGAGATCGAGTTCGACGCCAGACTCAACGTCCTGACAGGAGAAACCGGCGCTGGGAAGTCGATCGTAGTCGGTGCGCTGGGGCTACTGCGGGGAGGGCGTGCATCCTCCGATCTCGTGCGTACGGGCGCGCACAAGGCGGTTGTCGAGGCGGTGGTCGAGGCGTCCGACGGTCGCGAGTGGGTGCTACGACGGGAGGTGTCGGCGCAAGGCCGAAGCCGGGCGTTTATCGACGAACGCCTCGTGTCGACGACCAGCCTGCGAGCGCTCGGCGCCGAGCTGCTGGATCTGCATGGTCAGCACGAGCACCAGGCGTTGCTCGATCCGGTCGGTCATCTCGACCTGCTGGACCAATACGGGAAGCTCGGCACGATCCTAGGCGACGTGCGTGACAGATTCGCGGCCTGGCGTCGGACCGCCGCTGATTTGGAGGGTATCAGGCAGCGGATGACGGACCGGGCGGAGCGGCTCGAAACGGTGGTGTTTCAACTCCATGAGATCGAGGAGGTGGACCCATCCGATGGCGAGGACGACGCCCTTCTAGCCCATCAAAAGATCTTAGCCAACGCCGAGCGGCTGCACCAACTGGCGATCGAGAGCTACGCCGAGCTGTACGACGGCGACACCGCGGTGATGGGCGCGCTCGATCGGGTGTGGAAGCGGGTCGGGGAACTGGCAGTACTCGACCCCGGCTTTACCTCGCATCTAGACGCGAAGGAAACCATCGCATCGCAACTCGAGGAGCTAGTTTACGCACTCCGGCCGCATGCGAGTGGGGTTGACGCTTCACCGGAACGGCTGCAGGATGTCGAGGACCGGCTGGCGAGACTCGAGCGCCTCAAACGGCGACACGGCTCCACTCTCAGCGATATCATCCGCCGGCGCGATCAGTTACGCGACGAGGCGGCGCAGCTCGACGGAAGTGTCGAGCGCGAGGAGGAACTGGTCGGCCAGGTTACAGCTAAGCGGCAGGCTTATCTCGACATTGCGACGACGTTGTCGATGCGACGGCGCTCCCACGCGCCGACGCTGGCGCGGACACTCGAGCGAGGTCTGGCCGACCTGGCGATGGAGCGTACGCGTTTCGAGATCGTCCTCGGCGAACCGGAGTCGGACGAGGCGCGATGGACGGAACGGGGCTTTGACCAGGGCGAGTTTTATTTCTCGGCCAACCCGGGCGAGGACCTCAAACCCCTAGCTCGTATCGCCTCTGGCGGCGAGCTGTCTCGGGTCATGCTGGCGCTGAGAACGACGATCAGGTCCACCGACGGGGCCGGCAAGACTCTCGTCTTTGACGAGGTTGACGCCGGCATCGGGGGAGCGGCGGCCGAACAGGTCGGTGCGAAGTTGCGAGAGCTCGCAGAGAGATACCAGGTACTGTGCGTCACGCACCTGCCCCAGATCGCCGCTTTCGGAACTGTTCATCACCGCTTGACCAAGGGGATTCAGGCGGGTCGGACGACGACGGGAGTGGAGCGATTGGACGAAAGCACACGGGCGTTTGAGATCGCGAGGATGATGACAGGCACACGCGTCTCGGGTAACGTGCTGGAAGGCGCCAGAGAGCTACTGGGTTCAAAGGGCGAATACAACACGAATATCGAGAACACGAAAGCGAAAGGCGAAAGTGAAAGTGGCGCCAGCCGGCGCCGTATTCCCCACCAGCGGAGAGAGGTTCCTCGGTAGTGACCAGGACGTACTACATCGAAACGTTCGGTTGTCAAATGAACGTGCACGACTCCGAACGTCTGGCTGGTTTGCTCGACCAGGCTGGATACCAGCCGGCCGTTGCGGCTGGCGACGCCGACCTCGTCGTGATCAACACCTGCAGTGTGCGTGAACGCGCGGAGGAACGGCTGTACACGGAACTAGGAATGGTGTCGGCTAATGAATCGGGGAAGCGGCCCATCATCGCGGTGACCGGCTGCGTCGCGCAACAGGAGGGGAGCGCACTGCTCAAGCGGGGACGCCGGGTGGATCTCGTGGTCGGGACCCAGGCCCTGGCGCGTCTACCCGAGATGGTGGATCGGCTCACGCAGCAGCGCCCGGAGCGGGTCGATATCAACCTGTATAACAACGTGTCCTTTCCGCTCGGGGTCGTGCGGCGGTCCGACCCGGTGAAGGCTTCGGTCACCATCATAGAGGGGTGCAACGACTTCTGCGCGTTCTGCGTCGTACCGTACACGCGGGGCCACGAGCGTATGCGGCCGGCGGCGGAGATCGTCGAGGAAGTCCGTCTCGCTGCCGCCAAGGGCCACCGGGAGATTCACCTGCTTGGACAGATCGTCAACCACTATACGGCGCCAGACCGCCCCGGATGCGACTTTGCTGGGTTGCTAGAATTGGTGCACAACGTGCCCGACCTGGAGCGAATACGTTTCACCAGCCCACACCCGCGTCATGTCACGGACCGAATGATCGCCGCCATGTGTACGCTGCCTAAGGTTTGTCGGCATCTGCATCTGCCGGTACAGTCCGGTTCGACCGGCGTTCTGGCGCGGATGCGGCGGCGACACACACGCGAGGACTATCTGGATCTGGTCGGTCGCCTGAGAGCGGAGATGCCTGACATCGCGCTGTCTACCGACATAATCGTGGGGTTTCCTGGGGAGACGGCGGAGGAATTCGAGGACACGCGCAGCTTGATCCGCGCCGTCCAGTATAACAGTATGTTTTCGTTCAAGTACTCGGAGCGACCCAATACGTTGGCATCGCAACGGTTGACCGACGACGTGCCTGCCGCAGAAAAGACTCGGCGCATCGTCGAGCTCCAGGCGCTGCAAAAGGGCATACAGCAAGAGATTCACCGTCGACGCGTGGGCACCGAGGTCGAAGTATTGGTCGACTCGACGAGTCGAAGGCGCGAGTGGGAACTCGCCGGCCGAACAACGGGCAACACAGTCGTTAATTTCAGCGCACCCCGGACGCTGCTCGGGCAATTGGTACGTCTCCGTGTCACGGGAAGTGGTCCGTTCAGCCTACGAGGGGAACTGGTAAATGCCGGCGCTTGAGGTTCAGCCGAGCTGGTCTGATATGAGCAGTGGCGAGGGCATTTCTGAGAAGAGAGGGGGCTGACGATGCAGGTCGAAATGTCCATCAAGGGGTTGATGGTCGATCCGATCACGAACATGCCAATTGTCGTCCTTCAGGACGGCGAGGGGCGGCGTGTCCTGCCGATCTGGGTGGGCATTTTCGAGGCCAACGCCATAGCCTTGCAGATCGAGAACATCGCAACGCCGCGTCCGATGACCCACGACCTCCTGCGGAACGTCATCCAGGACCTAAGGGCGGACGTACAGAAAGTCGTAGTCAGCGACCTGAAAGAAAACACCTTCTATGCACTCATTCATCTGCTCGTGGGAGGTGAACTCGTGCTAATCGATGCGAGGCCGAGCGATGCTATCGCGCTGGCGCTACGGGTCAGGGTTCCGATCTTTGCCGAAGAGCAGGTCATCGATAACGCAAAGTCACTGGATATAACGCCCGACACAGGGGATTCAGAACGGTTGCAGAAGTGGCTCGAGGCGCTCGATCCAGAAGAGCTCGGAAAATACAAGATGTAGGCGCCGGCCTCCCAACTCGGGGCTGTCGTGTGTTTCCTGGGCGGTGTGTCTGGAAACGGCTTGCCTTGGATCCGAGCGCGCCGAGCTGTTCGCCTTTCTGATTTTTTCGTTGTTTCTTGTAGTGGCAGGACGTGCGCGTGGCAGTCACCTTCCCGTGAAGAACAGGCCGTGACGCGCACTATTCGTCAAAGATGATCACGCTCTTCACCCCGCAAGCCCCTATGTGAGGTTCCAGTTATTTGCGGCATTAATATCAACCGGGGAATCATGTTGCGAACCTCCGGAAGAACACGCTAGAATAAGGCCACACCTCGTCTCTTATCCACACAACTGTTCCAGAAAGTGTCCGGCCCGTGCCGTATAAGATGATCGTCGCGATTGCCAACCAGAAGGGCGGGGTAGGCAAGACGACCACGGCGATCAATCTAGCAGCTGCCTTGTCGCTGCGTGGTGAGCAAACGTTATTGATCGATCTTGACCCGCAAGGCAACAGCACGTTGTCATTCGTGCGGCGGGAGGGTATCACGGCTTCGGTGTACGACGCCTTCGCCAACCCTGAGTGCACGCTGGCGGACGTGGTCGTGCCAGCTGATCAGCAGGCGAATCTCTCGATCGCGCCAGCCCGTATCTCCCTGGCCAAGCTCGAATCGCGGCTCATGGGTGAACTTGACGCGCACTTCAGGCTGAAGGACCTCCTCGCGCCGCTCGCGAAACAGTACCCATACGTTGTCATCGACTGCCCACCGACACTCGGGTTACTGACCGTGAACGCTCTGGTCGCGGCGACCCATCTACTGGTCCCCATACAGTCGTCGTATTTTGCTCTCGAAGGGACTGACGATCTCCTTGAGACGATCGAAAAGGTCCGAGCGAGAGCCAATCCGAAGCTGGAGATGTTGGGCGTGCTGATCACGATGCACGACAGGCGGACCTCGCTGGCTCGAGACATCCAGAAGCGGATCAACAAGGTCTTCGGTGCGAAGGTCTTTCGCACGATCATTTCGAAGAACGTGCGTCTAGAGGAGAGTCCGGCATACCGTGAATCTATATTCTCCTTCGCGCCGAAATCGAAAGGTGCGTCTGATTACTACAGCTTGTGCGAGGAGGTCATGGACCGTGTCTAGACGAGGGCTTCCCAGCGCCGTGACAATGCGGCACGACGAACACTACGTAGAGGCCCTGGCTGCTTCTTCTGGCACGCCGATCGGACGCATGGTTCCAATCGATCAGGTCAATCCAAATCCGGACCAGCCAAGGCAATTAATGGGCGACCTGTCGGAGCTGATGGCATCGATTGCAGAAAAGGGGATCATCGAACCGCTCATCGTCAGACAGCGACGAGGCCGCTTTCAGATCATAGCGGGGGAACGGCGCTATCAAGCGGCCGCTCAAGTCGGCCTGCGTGAGCTCCCGGTTGTGATCCGGGATGTTGACGATGGCGAGCTGATAGAGATCGCCCTTATAGAGAATATCCAGCGCAAGGACCTGAGCCCGTTCGAAGAGTCTGAAGCCCTGCAGAGCCTCGCCACAGACCACGGCTACAAGCACGAGGAGCTGGCTCGTCGTTTGGGCAAGTCCAGGACCTCGGTCACCGAATCTCTTAGCCTTAACGGAATGCCGGATCAGGTGCGAGAGTTGTGTCGGCTGGCCGACATTACGTCCAAGTCACTGCTCCTGCAAATAGTTAGGCAAGGTGACGCCAAAAGAATGATCGCGCTCGTCGAAAAGTTGACCAGGGGAACCGGACCGACCACACGGGAACAGGCTAGAGCGGCGGCAGCCGGGGCGAAGCTCGGGAGGCCCAAGGCCTTCACTTTCAAGTACGTACCGCCCGCGAAGACCTTTAATCTCAGTCTAAAGTTCCGCAAGTCACGCGTCAACCGCAACGAGATCATCACCGCGCTCACCGAAATCATCGAAGAGTTGCAGCGAGCCAAGTGACGCGGTCTGGTATCCCTGGTCCGTATGAGGCCGAGAGGACCTGGCTAGCTTGGCGGCACCTCAGTCGCGCAGAACGCGCCTAGCATCCCGGGTCTTGCCCCTCCATCCGCTCAGAACGTGCTGTTTTGCGCTTGGCAGAACGGGCACTTGGACGTAAGTTAACATAATACTCATTATCAGACCCAAGAAATACGCCGAATCGGAGACCGGGTCGATGCACCCGATCATCTGGGCGCGGCGGAAACGGTAATTAGCGGAGGGCTTGTGATAGCGTTTGGCCCTTCACATCGTATTTGCTTGCAGAACCATGACCAAGACCTTCGCCGTCGCCGCCCTCTCAACTTCACTGCTCTTCGCCGTCGCATCAGGAGCCGATGCCCAGGACGCCGACCTAGCTAGGTGTGCGGCGGTGGCCAGTGACATAGCTCGGCTCCAGTGCTACGACAATCTGGCTGAATCCGCAGGGGCCGGCGGGGACTCCGGTGGCGAGACTACTTCTTGTACTGCCCAGGCACCGTGTACAGTCGGTGAGTGGATCATCCGGGAGGAGACGAACCCGGTCAATGACAATCGTATCGTGATGGTCGCGCTCCGCTCGGCCAGCGGCACGAACCGAATGGGCGGGCAGATAGCACTCATCCTTAGGTGCATTAGACGCGTCACGGACCTAATGATCAACTGGCAGGCCTACCTCGGAAGCGAGGCCAACGTCCTCACTCGAGTCGGTGTCGAGGAAGCCGAAACCAGCAGCTGGGGATTGAGTGGCGATAGCCAGGCGACGTTCCTTCCTGGCAACAGTGATGTCGAGTTCGTCCAGCGGCTACTCGACGTTGATCAACTGGTCGCGCAGGTCACCCCCTACAACGAGAACCCCATCACAGCCGTCTTCGAGCTCGACGGGATCCAAGAGGCGATCATCCCGCTGCGAGAAGCCTGCGAGTGGTGACGAGGGACGAGAACGACGGCATCGAGTGATGACCCCACGCCGTCGCCTTCCCGCTGGCATCGGCAAGACCCCCACGGGCTACTGGAACGAGTCATCCGGAACGGGAATGTATTTGAGGGCGATAATTTTGAGCTCGAAATAGAGTCCAGTGACCGCTATTTTCACAGTGATGGATGTTCGGGAAGCCTAATCCAGTAACCCTCCAGCGCGGGCGCTGCGACAGCTCAGAAGGTACGGAATGAGGTTTGTGTCGATGACAACCGTCACGCCCGCCCGCCCGCGATCCAGCCGTCGATTTCCTTAGCAGTCTGGCGTCGCGTCTGGCCAGCCCAGCGCTTTTCTATCTGGTCGAGGACCGAGCGCCGCTCGGCAACGAAGCCCAGCAGGATGTCCCGGACCTCCTGGTCCAATCAGTGATGGTTGCCGCGAGCGAGTGATTTCAGTGTCTTGACGGTTTCAGGAGGAAGATTGCGTGAGGAAGATTGCGTATTGTAAGAGTTGCCATGTATGGCTCAAGTGCTAGCACTGATATCGGTGCCTGGCCAACCCGCATCCACGGGGCTCAACGCCTTTGTCAACGATGCACCCATGGGCCGCCGGGGGCAAGGCATCCGTACGACGACATGTGAATCCGCACCGGACTGCTAGCCCAGAGGGTCCCCTTCCCCGCTGCCGGTCACGGTAGATTCGAAATATCCCACGAGCCCGCGCGTCTTGGCCGATAAACTGGGTGATAGGATCTGAGACCGGCATGCTACGCATCGTTGACCGCTACATCCTGCGAGAAACACTGCCGATGGTGTTTCTTAGCCTCCTGGTGTTTACCTTCGTGCTCATGATCCCCCCGATCATGCAGGTGGCCCAGGTACTGATCTCGAAAGGTGTCGACAGCTGGACGATCGTTCAGCTCATGTTGACGCTCGTCCCGCAGGGACTGGGGGTCACCATCCCAATGGCGGTGCTCATCGGGCTCCTGATGGGGTTCGGGAGGATGTCCGGGGACCGGGAGACCGTCGCGCTGCAGGCGTGCGGCATCAGTATCTACCGGATACTCTTGCCGGTCATCCTGCTGGCGTCGGCGGCGGCGGCGGCCACCTGTTACACGCTGGTGGTGGCGCTTCCCGACGCGAACCAGACGTTCCGTGAAATCACCTACCGCATGATGGCCACGCAGGTGGGAGACGAGGTCAAGCCGCGGGTCTTTTATGAGGGTTTCCCCGGTGTGGTTCTGTATGTGCGGGACGTCGGAGTACAGGATTCCGAGTGGTCCGGGGTATTCCTGGCCGACAGCCGCGACCCTGGGCAGCCTCAGGTCTATGTCGCGGAAGAGGGCCGCGTGGTGCTCGACCGTGACAACCGTCGCGTGGACATAGTCTTGACCTCTGGCACCGGACATCGCGTCGACCGGGAGGATCCCTCCACCTACGATGTGCACCGGTTCAGTGAGATCGTCATCAGCCTCGACCCAAACTCGGTCTTCCCGGTTGGCGGGCCGCAACCGGGATTGACCGAGATGACCATTGCGCAGTTGCAGGTACAGGTGGCCGACATGCGGGCGCAGGGGGTGTCACCCCACAACCCGATCATGGAGATCCACCAGAAGTTCTCGCTCCCGCTGGCCTGCCTCGTCTTCGCGGTGATCGGCCTGGCGCTCGGGGTCACCAGCCGCAAGGACGGAAAGCTCGCCAGCTTCGCGCTGGGAATCGGCGTGATCTTCGCCTACTACATACTCATGTACGGGGCCAAGGCGATGGCCAAGGGGGCGCTCGTGTCGCCGGATGTGGCGATGTGGTTGCCCAACATCATTCTGGGCGCGGGCGGCGTGTCGCTGCTCGTGTGGCGTGCCCGCTCGGCCGAGCGGCGGGTGTCGCTCAACCTTCCCTTTCTGCATCGCCGGAACCCACTGTCACCACCGACCGACATGCCGAACGACCCCACCCACGCCTCCGTGATGGTCGCATCGGCCATCGATGTTCGCACTGGCGTGCACTGGTCGGGAGGCGGTCTACCGAGCCTCCTCGACCGCTATGTCGGCAAACAGTACTTGAAGGTCCTGATGCTCTCGTTCGCTGGGTTGCTCGGCATCTTCTACATCTCCACGTTCGTCGATCTGTCCGACAAGCTTTTCAAGGGCGAGACGACGGCGCTGGCCATCGTCGAATACTTCTGGTACGCGACCCCGCAATTCGTGTACTACGTGCTCCCGATCTCGGCGCTCGTCTCGACGCTGATCACAATCGGGCTCTTGACCAAGAGCAGCGAGCTCACCGTGATGAAGGCGTGCGGTATCAGCCTCTACCGAGCCTCATTACCGCTCCTGTTGTTCTCCCTGATCTGGAGTGGTGCGCTATTCGTCATGGGCGAGAGTTTCCTGGCTGACGCGAACCGGCGCGCGGAGGTGATCCGGGACGTCATCCGGGGCCTCTCTCCACAGACCCGCGACGTGCTCAACCGGAAGTGGATCGTGAGCCCGGACGGGGCGATCTACCACTATGTCCACTTCGACCCTGATCAAGTCGAATTGCATGGGCTGACCACCTATCGGTTCGAGGAGGACGACTGGCGGCTCACCGAGCGCGCCTACGCGACCCAGGCGGTGTTCGACGATGGCTGGCAGGCGCGGGAGGTCTGGGTCCGAACCTTCGGCGACGGCGATACCGGTGCGTTCGAGGCATCAGAACACGGGGAATTAGGGATCGAGCCGCCGGGATACTTCGCCACCGAGCAGCCGGAAGCCGAACGTATGACCTATCAAGAACTGGACCGCTACATCGGCGATCTCGAAGCGAGCGGGGTTGACGTGGTCGCCCTGCGGGTCGCACTGCAGCGCAAGCTCTCCTTTCCGTTCGTGACCTTGATACTCACCCTGATCGCCATCCCGTTCGCCGTGACCACCGGCCGCCACGGCGCCTTGTACGGTGTGGGCATCGGCATCGTCCTGGCGATCGCCTACTGGGTCGTCATCAGTATCTTCGCGGCGATCGGCAGCGCCGGGTTGCTCACGCCGATGCTGGCGGCCTGGGCGCCCAACGTGCTCTTCGGTGGCTCCGCCGTTTTCATGCTGCTCGCCGTGCGCACCTGACGCATCCCTGGCTCGCCTCACGGAACACCGACCGGCTTCGAGGAGGTGCGACACCCGCTGGGAGATCACGGGGGTGACACCGCGTGGTCATCGAACCTGGTGCGCGGCGACATCCTGCACACACCGTCGCTCGTCCATGTGATGACGCTGGTCGGGGTCTTGACTGTCCGCGAGGTGCTGATGTGGGTGAGTCGACCGCTCTACGAAGGTGTGGGTGTGCGACCGGTCTTGTCCGAATCGTCGGCTGTCGCCTACAACCCGGCCGCTTGACTCAGCGCCTGCGCCTTGTCGGTGCGTTCCCAGGTAAACTCCGGCTCGGAGCGGCCAAAGTGTCCGAATGCCGCGGTCTGCCGGTAGATCGGCCGACGCAGATCCAAGGCCTCGATGATCCCCTTGGGAGTCAGCGCGAAGTGTTCCCGGACCAGGTCGCCGATCCGATGCTCATTCACTTTCGCGGTGCCAAAGGTGTCGATGAGCACCGACACCGGGTCCGCGACCCCGATGGCATAGGCCAACTGCACCTGCACTCGGTCGGCCAGGCCGGCGGCAACGCAGTTCTTCGCCACGTAGCGGGCCATGTAGCTGGCCGACCGGTCGACCTTGGTGGGGTCCTTGCCGGAGAAAGCGCCCCCTCCGTGCGGCGCGGCGCCGCCGTAGGTGTCGACGATGATCTTCCGCCCGGTCAACCCCGCGTCGCCGTGCGGGCCGCCGGTGACGAACCGGCCGGTCGGGTTGACATAGATGTGCGTCTTGTCGTCGAGGAGGTGCTCGGGAACGGTCCGCTTAATGATGTGCGTGAGCACATCCGCACGGATTCGCTCGTTACTCACGTGCTCGCTGTGCTGGCTGGACACGACCACCGTGTCCACGCGCACCGGGGTATCACCATCGTACTCCACCGTCACCTGCGACTTGCCATCCGGTCGCAGATAGTCGATGACACCGTCACGCCGGGCCCGCGACAGCCCGCGGCACAGCTCGTGTGCGAGAGTGATCGGCAACGGCATCAACGACTCGGTCTCCGAGCACGCGTATCCGAACATCAGCCCCTGGTCACCGGCACCACCCGGGTCCACCCCCATGGCAATGTCTGGAGACTGTCCGTGAATCGACGAGAGTACGGCGCACGTGTCGGCGTCGAACCCGTACTTGGCCCGCGTGTACCCCACGTCACGAATGGTCTCGCGGACGACATCCGTGAAGTCGGTTGTGCCAGCGGTGGTGATCTCACCGGCGATGACCACGAGACCGGTCGTCAGCAAGGTCTCGCAGGCGACCCGTCCGCGTGGGTCGGCGGCCAGCACGGCGTCCACGATGGCGTCCGACACCTGGTCGGCGATTTTGTCCGGATGTCCTTCGGTGACCGATTCAGATGTAAAGAGATAGTGCCCGGTCCGGCGCATTGCGTACTCCTTAGCGGTGTCGGGTGATGTACACGTCAAAGAACGGGTTCGTGGTGCGGGCCGGATCTGGCGCGGCCGCTCGACTGCCTTACAACACCGAGCCTCGCGCGTCCTGCCCGACTGCCCTCGGGGACGGCGCCCCACGGTATCCGCTCCGACGGGTAATCGATCTGCTCACGGTAACAAAGTGCCCCGCGCTAGGTCAATGCGGGCTGGTCCAGTAGACAGCCCGCGTCAGGACCGTGGATGAAATTCGTCGTACACCGCTTTAAGCCGGGCCTCGAGGATATGGGTGTAGATCTGCGTGCTCGAAAGGTCCGCGTGCCCAAGCAGCGTTTGAATCATGCGAAGGTCGGCCCCCCGTTCGAGTAGATGGGTTGCGAACGAGTGCCGTAACATGTGCGGGCTCAGATCCTGGGTCAGCCCGGCCTGTCGTCCGTGTTTCTTGATGATCTTCCAGAACCCGACCCGGCTCAGCGTCAGGCCACCTCGCGCGTTCATGAACAGATAGGTGGACATGCGGGTCTTGAGCAGCACCGGGCGTGCTGACGTCAGGTAACGGTTGATCCAATCCGCAGCGGTTCGCCCGATCGGAACGACGCGCTCCTTCAACCCTTTCCCGAGACAGGTTATGAACCCCGCGTCTAGATTAAGATCGTCCGTTTTGAGTGTGACCAGCTCTGTTACGCGCATTCCGGTCGCATAAAGCAGCTCCAGCAGCGCGCGGTCCCGGACACCAGTCGGCGTGTTCACATCCGGCTGCGCCAGCAGCCGGTCGACCTCGTCGATCGACAGAAAACGCGGCAACGCCGGCCAGGAGCGCGGGGCCCGTAGATCGTCCGCCGGGCTACCTGGCAGATGCCCGTCCAGGACGAGGAATCGATAGAATCCCCGCACGCACGCGACCACCCGCGCGACCGATCTGGGCGACAGGCCGGACGACATTAAATGCCGCACGAACGCCTCGAGTTCGCGCCGGTTGAGCGCCTCGGGTCGGCGATCCTGCCGCGTCGCGAAGGCAAGGAGCCGATCGAGATCGTGCGCGTAGGCGAGAATCGTATTCGGCGACAGGCGGCGTGACACTCGCAGCTCGTCGAGGAATTCAATCACTTCCGGATGTTCGGCACCTAACCGCTGCTTCGTTGCGTCCGGCATTTCGTGCGTTGTATACTAAAACTAAGCAAAACACATACGAACTAGAGCGTCTTTGCCTCGTCGAGCTCCTCCCGGCGCGCACCAAGGTGAAGGGATGAAGAGACACCTCGTGTTCCTTTTAAGCCTCGTTCTGCTGGCCGCGGCCGGTGGATGCGCGTCCCGGACGTCGCCCTCCGCTACACCCGCGATGCCGGCCGAACCGGTCGACCTCGAGACCCAGTTGGTCGAGTATGTCGAGGTCCAGGAGGCGCTGGCGGCCGACAGTTTCGAGGAAGCCAAGACCCAGCTCGAAGAGTTCACGCGGGTGACGGCCGGCGTCACCCGCGCGTTGGCCGAGGCGGCGCAGCAGACCGAAGACATTGAGGAGATGCGCGCGAAGTTCAAGCCGTTGTCGGACTCGTTCGCCGAGACGGAACTGCCCCAGGGCTTCGCCCGGGCCTACTGTCCGATGTACGACAACGGGGCGTCCTGGGTGCAGCGCGATGGCCCGGTACGCAATCCGTATTACGGGGCGATCATGCTGACGTGCGGCGTCGTCGACGCCGCGGCCGGGGCGCACATGGATCATACCCCGAGGCACGGCGGCACCGTTTTCATGGCGCCGGATAGCTTCCATCACATCGAGGGCACCTACCCTGAACCGGGCGTGTTCCGGCTCTACGCGACCGACAATTACCGGGCTGGGGTCGATATGACCGACTGGGCCGGCCGGGCCGTGACCGAAGAGGAGTACGACGAGGATACCGACGAGTTCGTCGAGGTGACGGCGTTCGACCTGGTTCTGGCTTCCAGCGGCGAGTATCTCGAAGCGCGGGTTCCAGGCGGCGGTGGCCCGATGGAAGTGACCGCCATGGTGATCTTCCAGAGTGATTTTCCAGCCGAGCGTTTCGACTTCATCTTTGCCGAGCTGTCTAGCACGGATAGCGCCGTCGCAGCTGAAGCCGTCACCGCTGACGCCGTCGCGGGCGCAGGGGGATCGTTTTCGATCGATGGGGCCTTTCTTGCGCAACAGATCCTCCCGGATATTCCGGCCGATGCGGGACAAGTGGTGGTCGAGATCGCCTCGCGGGACCAGATAATTCAGGACCTAATCGCACGCGGTGGCTTCACCGAGATCTTCATCCCCGCCCTGCAGGCCAAGGAGCTCGCGCTGGCCCTGCAGGCTCACGGATCGGAAATATCGGAGGACGCTCGCAACCAGGTGCGAATTGCCGTGCGCCAGCTCGTGAGGGCCGCGTATATGCTCGACTGGTATGGCGATCTAGGGAACAAGAACGACGTAGACACCGCCTACGACATCTTCGGTACTGCGGTTGGCCAGCTTAGCGATATATACGCCGTCCCGGCCACACCCTGACACCCTGGACGCGGCACGGGTTGGGCGGCGGGCGTGAACCTAAACGGAGAGTGAAAATGCCACGTCACATAGGATGGGCCTTCGGACTGGTGGTCATCATGGTGACGGTGCTATTCGGCGTTGGCGCCAGCGGACACGCCCCGATCGCGTCCCGCTACACCTACAACGAGCATCTGTTTCCGATTCTCCAGCAGCAGTGCGGAAGCTGTCATGTCGAGGGCGGCGTGGCGCCGATGTCGCTGATGACCTACGACGAGGCATTCCCATGGACGCAGTCGATCCGCGAAGAGGTGCTGAGCCTACGGATGCCGCCCTGGAGGGCGGAAGACGGCTTCGGCACCTTCACCAACGGGCATGTCCTGCCGGCGCATGAGATGGACATGATCCTCGAATGGTCTGCCGGAGGCCACCCGCGTGGACCGCGTGAGCAGACGCCGACCGCGCCGGCGCTGACGGCGGACTGGACGCTCGGTCCACCCACGGTGGAGTTAACCCTGCCGGAGCCGTTCACGATCGACGCTGCCACCAGCGAGGCCGTCCGCTATTTCACGCTGCAGACCGACCTCGACGGCGACCGCTGGGTCACCGGCGTGGATATAATCCCCGGGGCCAGGGCCGTCGTACGCCACATCTCGATTTACATCGACACGACCGGTCAGGCCAGCGCCGCCGATGCGGCGGACGCTGGACCCGGTTTCGCCTCCGGGTACGATGGCGACGAGCCGATCGTGGTCTGGTGGCCGGGACAAAGCGCCGTCAAGCACGACGGTGTCGGCTACGCGCTGCCCGCCGGCGCAGACCTTGTGGCTCGGGTGCTCTACAAAAAGACCTGGATCACTGAGGGGCAGGCCTTCAGCGACCAAACCCGTTTCGGCCTGCACCTGGCCGAGGATGGCGTCAGCGGCGTTGAGCACACGGTTGTTAGTTCACCGGAAGAACTGGACGGTCGAGAACTGGTCTTCAGCCATACGCTCGATCGCGGCGTCAACCTGCTCGGGCTGTTGCCAGAGGTCGCGGTCGAGGCTCTCGAGCTGGAGGTCGAGGGCGTGCTCCCAGATGGCGCACGGGTGCCGCTCTTGCTGATTCGCGAGCCGGACCATGACTGGCCGACGCGATACTGGCTCGACACCCCCCGATCGCTCCCCGCCGGCACCCAGATCGAGGTCTCGGCTACGTTGCGACCGGGCTCGAATCCCCTAACGATACCGTCGCTGTTCGGCGCTGCCGCCCCGATCCGGCTGTTGCTGGACTACACCTCAGCAGCCGACGCTGCGAACTGACCGTCACCCCGGCTGCCGCGCTCCTTGCGGCACCCTCTTCGTTGCAAGTCACATGGCGCGACGCCTAACGCGGATTCCGCGACCGGCCCCGCTTGTCCTGGCCGGTTTGTGCCTCTCCGTGCTCTCGTGTGACACCCCGGAGCACACCCCGCCCGCCTCGGTGAGCCTGGCGCTCATCAACGGCCGGATCTGGACCGGGGACCCCGACCGTCCCTGGGTCGACGCGCTAGCAGTCAGCGACGACCGGATCGTGGCGGTCGGTCCCAGCGACGCGGTCGAACTGCTGGCAGGCGAGGCAGAAATCATCGACCTTCGCCAGCGGCTGGTGCTGCCGGGGTTCATCGACACCCACACCCACCTGCTCGATCTTGGTGACCCGATGGAAACGCTAAACCTTGCGTCCGTCCGGTCGCGCAGGCAGTTCGTCACACGTATCACCGCCGCCGCCACCGATCGTCCGCTTGATGGGTGGCTTCTAGGCCGGGAATGGGACCAGCGCATGTGGGGCGGTGCCCTCCCCAACCGTGAATGGATCGACCGGGTGACACCGCGCCATCCGGTCTGGCTCCTACAACGGGACCGGCAGCAGGGACTGGCGAACACCCTAGCGCTGGAGCGCGCCGGTATTGTTGCGGGGATGCCCGGCGCCCAGATCGTCGACGACAGTGCTTCGGGTCTTGCGTTGACCGGGATCCTGACCGGCGACGCCATGCGACAGCTGGAAGCAATCGTACCCCAGCTATCACAGGCGGCACGCGACCGTGCCTTCGACAGCACGTTACGTGAAGCGGCGCTCCGGGGCGTGACCTCCGCTCATCACATTGGCGACTGGGACGATCTCGAGGTGTTCACGCGAGCCCGGGATGACGGCCGACTCACCCTACGTGTCTATGCCGCCGTGCCAATCACCACGTGGGTCCGACTCGACCGTGCGCTCGGCGTACGCGCGTTCGGCGGCCCCGACGGTCGCGGTGATGACTGGCTGCGTGTTGGCGCCGTCCATGTCGAGCTCGACGGCGCGCTCGTGGCCCACACCGCCGCCCTGGACGCTGGTTATTTAGATAAGCCGAGCCAGACCGGTCGTCTCGCCCTCGACATCGAAACCCTCGGCTCGTTGGTGCTCAACGCTGACAACGCCGGGCTGCAGGTCATGACCCGCGCGGTCGGGGACCACGCCAACAGGGTCACGCTCGATCTATATCGACAGGTTGCCCTGCAGCACGGGGCACGCGACCGCCGCTTCCGGGTGGAGCTGGCGCAGCATCTCAGGCCGGCCGATATCGTCCGCTTCGCGATTGACGGCGTGCTGGCTAGCGCGTTGCCGTTTTCCACCGTGCACGAAGGACGCTGGATCGACGAGCAACTCGGCCCGGAACGTGCGCGTACCAGCTTTGCGTTTCGGGCGATGCTGGACGCCGGCGCGGTCCTCACGTTCGGCAGTGGTTGGCTGGACCGAGGGACTCCGATCGACGCGATATATTCCGCGGTTACCCGGCGCACTCTCGACGGGCTGCATCCGCAGGGCTGGGTGCCGCAGGAGCGGCTCACCGTCGAGGAGGCACTCCGTGCTCACACGGTCTCAGCGGCGTACGCGGAATTCCAGGAAAGCCGCAAGGGCGCGCTCACGGTGGGGCGGCTCGCCGACTTGGTCATTGTTGACCGAGATCTACTGACCATACCCTCGAACGACATCCCGACCGTTCGAGTCATCATGACCATCGTCGGTGGTCGGATCGTGTTCGACCGTCTCCGCCAGACCCAGTCCTGACCTCCACCACCATTTTATCTCTATCTCACTCTATCATAGATGGATATGCGTTCATCAGCCAACGCCGAGCGCACGTCGATCACGCACCTCCAGCGCTCTGAGCGCGTGGTGTTCTTGAGGTGGTGGCGGTGCAGTGCGGGGGTTCCGGCTCACGCGAGGGGAGGGGCGCTGAGAGGATCGACTGCTTACGGTTGCTTTTGTCCGTGTTTCGATGGTCTCGCGCTTGTCACCCACACCCAGCCGTCAAGTGCCTCTCTCGCTCCATACATCCTCAAAACTTCAGGCTTTGTTCGCCTGCACGTACAGAAAGCGGTCACGTTGTTCGACCTCGCCTACGAGACGAAAACCGGCCATCGTGATCTTCTGTACTAGGTCGTCTGTCTTTCCATCCCACTTTTTTTGTGGTTCAGCAACCATAAGCTGGCCAAACGACTTCAACGTTCGGTGCGCTTCCCGTAGGTACTCCGACCAATTCGTTCCCATCAACGACAAACAGAACACTGCAGTATCAAGGCTTTCGTTCTCAAGTGGTGTCTTGTGGCTGGCAGGGGGGGCAATGCGGGGGGTTACGGGCGATTCAACGGGGATGGGGGTGAGTCACGCGGGTGCGCGGCGTCCCACTCACGGGCACGGTGAGATGCCTGGTGCAACGATAGTGTCCAATGGCTATTACTAGCCGAGCTGGTGGCTATGCGTGGCCACGAGTGACCACAAACTGTCAGTTCTTGATACCTCTTTGGTCTTTTAGTCCAACGCCCCATCTATTCGTAATAGCTCGGCGTTGAGGACCGCGGCGCCGGCGGCGCCGCGAACCGTGTTGTGCCCCATCGCAACGAACTTGTAGTCGAGTACCGGACAGGCGCGCAACCGTCCGATACACACCGCCATTCCGCGGGAGCGGTCGACGTCGAGGCGTGGCTGCGGCCGGTCCGCTTCATCGAAGTAGATGAGCGGCTGTGGTGGAGCGCTTGGCAACCCGATCTCCTGCGGTCGGCCGGAAAAGCTCCGCAGCGCGGCGATCAGCGCCGCCGGTCCCGGATCCGACTCGAGCGACACCGTGACGATTTCGGTGTGTCCATTGATAATCGGGACACGGGTCGTGCTGGCGCTCACCGTGACCGCGTGGGGCTCGACACCCTCATTAGTGGCATGTCCGAGGATCTTCTTAGTCTCCGTTTCGATTTTCTGTTCCTCACCCTGGACCACCGGGACGACGTTGCCAACGATGTCGAGTGACGCGACACCCGGGTATCCCGCGCCGGAGACCGCCTGCAGCGTCGACACGATGATCTGCTGCAAACCGAACTGCCGCAGGGGCGCCACGGCCATGGCCAGCACGACGGTCGAGCAGTTGGGGTTGGTCACGATGCGGCCAGACCATCCCTTCGACGCCCCCTGCGCCGGCAACAATCGTAGATGGTCAGCGTTGATCTCGGGGATGATCAGCGGCACGACCGGGTCCATGCGGTGGTTACGGGCGTTACTGACGACGATGTGCCCGGCCTTGGCGAACGCAGTCTCCACCTCACCAGCCACCGACGCGTCGAGGCCAGAGAACACTAGCTTGGGCGCGTGTCCTGGACTCACTGTGTCGACCACCATGTTCGCGACCTCGGCCGGGCGTGGCGCAGGCAGCCGCCACGAGGTCGCGTCTCGGTACCGTTTACCAGCCGACCGCTCGCTCGCGCCAATCCAGGTCAGCTCGAACCACGGATGGTCCACCAGCTGCACTAGGAACTCCTGTCCTACCATGCCGGTGGCGCCCAACACCCCTACAGCGATCCTGCCGCTCATACGTTCGTTCCTCTCGCGCCGTTTCGCCCTGTTGCGTCAGTCCGTCGCCGCCGCCGCCCTATCTCCAGGAAAGAACTCCTGATGCACTGTCCGTGTGGCGGCATCGAGCTTATCCAGAGAAATCACGCACGCGACCTTCATTTCGGACGAGCTGATGCAGTCGATGTTGACCCCTTCACGCGCCAAAGCCCCGAACATTCGCGCCGCCAGCCCGGGCGTCGACGCGAGCCGGGAACCGACGATCGAAATCTTCGCCACGTTGTTCTCCACCACGCCACGTTTCGTCACACCGTCGGTCTCCCAGCGTTCCACGAGTTCACGTGCGCCGGCGAGGAACTCCAGATCCAGGATGAACGTAATCCGCCCCTGATGTGCGGAACTGGCGCTCTGGATGATGAGGCGGACATTGATCTTCGCCTGTGCCAGATCCCGAAACACCCGCGCCGCCATGCCCGGCTCGTCCGGCACATCCAGCAGCGTGATCTTCGCAATCTTGGCATCGCTAGTAACGCTGACAACTTCCGCTCGCTCCATGACGCTCGCTCCTCCTCGAATCCACGTACCCTCGCGCAGATGAAAGCTGCTGCGTACATGAATCGGAACGTTGCACTCCATGCAAATCTCGGCGGCCCTGGGGTGCAGCACCTTGGCGCCGCTCGAGGCCATCTCGATCGCTTCTTCATAGCTGATCTCAGGCCACAACGTCGCGCCAGGCACCCGCGCGGGGTCGGCCGAGAACACACCGTCGACATCCGTGCAGATCTCGCAGGAGTCGGCACCGAGCGCCGCCGCCAGCGCCGCGGCGGTGATGTCACTGCCCCCCCGTCCGAGCGTCGTCACGTCGTTGTTGTCGCTGATACCTTGAAATCCGGCCACAATGACCACGCGCCCGGCGTCGAGCTCCGACAGGATCCTCTCGGTGTCGATGCTGCGAATGCGGGCCTCGTTGAACACTCCGTCGGTCCGGATACCGCATTGCAGCGCTGTGAGCGAGATGGTCGCGATGCCACGGCTCTGCAGCGCCAGTCCAAGCAGCGACACGGTCACCTGCTCGCCAGTCGAGAGCAACAGGTCCATCTCGCGTCCAACCGGCCGATCCGACACCTGACTCGCAAGGCTAACCAGCTCGTCCGTTGCGCTCCCCATAGCCGACAGCACCACGACGAGACGCGGCGTTCGCGGCAGGTTCAGCACGACCCGATCCGCAATCGCGAGAATCCGGTCGGCGGTCGCGACCGAGGTGCCTCCGTACTTCTGCACAACGACCGGTGTCGCCAGCTCGTCCTGCGCTGTCATCGCCTGCTACCCGTTGCTCTCGTGCCCGGACGACGCCGGCACGCCTGTCAGCCTCGGCGCACGCTCCTCACCGATCTGTGTCGACAATTGATGTAGAAAGAGGCCGACGTCCGTCACGATGCCGGCCGTCTGTGACGACCCCCGGTCGCCCAGCTTCGTCACCACCGCCGGGTTGATGTCCACACACACCACCCGAACCCACGCCGGCAACATGTTGCCGACCCCGATGCTGTGCAGCATCGACGAGAGCATCAGCACCAGCTTCACGCCGCTCAGCAGCTCGGCGTAACGCTCCTGCGCCTCGACGAGATCCATCACCGTGTCCGGGATTGGGCCGTCATCACGGATACTGCCGGCCAGCTCGTATGGCACCCGCTCGGTGATGAGGTCGTGCATGAGCCCCTTGCTCAGTACGCCCTGGCGAACCGCCTCGCGGAGCCCACCTACGCGTCGAATAACGTTGATTGCACGCATGTGGTTCTTGTGCCCTTCCTCGACCGCCACCCCGGCATCTAGGTCAACACCGAGCGACGTTCCGAAGAAGGCGTGCTCGACATCGTGCACCGCCAGCGCGTTCCCGGCGAGCAGGCCATCCACCCAGCCCTGCCGGACCAGCCTGCCCAGATACGCCCCACCACCGCTGTGAACCACCACCGGCCCGGCGACCACGGCGATCCGACCCCCTTCACGCTTTACCTCACGCATCATCCGAATCACTCGCGCCACAGTCACTTCGACTCGTCGCTCGGTGGACACGTCGTTGGTCATGAAGGCAAACCCAAGCCGGTCGCGCTCCTGGAACTCCGGCGTGACACGAACCCCGTCCACGCCGCATACAACCAGCTCGCCAGGCCGCACGTCCCGCAGCTTACGGCATGCCGCGCCGTCGTCATTCACCACCACCACCGCATCCATCCGTTGCTGCTCGACCTCGATCCATCGACCTGCATGATGGATGAGCGTGCGATGGTTGGTAGTCGAGTAGAAATCATCCGGTACGAACCCATCGCCCGCCGCCTCGAGGCGGGCCTCCCGCTGCGGCCTCGGATAACATCCCAGTGGGATCAGCTCTTCGAGCAGCTCGTGCAGCCGCTCCCCCGTCTCGGTGCTCACCCGAAGCCGCAGATGGGAAAACTCGTCGTTCGTGCGCCCGATCGAAAACTCCAGCACCTCGAACAGTGCCCCACGTTCGATGACCTTGTCGAAGACGGACGTCAGCAGGCGGGAGTCGATTAAATGACCGTCGGCCTCGACGATTTCACTGTAGGACTGGGAGGACATGGTTGGATGGCTCGCGTCGATCCGGCGCCTAGCCCTTGGTTGGCTCCAGTGCACGCGCCGCGAGAAACGCCTCGAACTCGCTTAGCGACCGCCCGAGCGATGTGGGCTCCGCCAGATGATCCGCCATAACCTGAGAGGTCTTGTAGCCATTCCCGGTCACGCAGACGACGATCGACTCGTCCTTCGGGATCACACCCGCCTGCAACAGATTGATCGTCACTGCCAGCGTCGTGCCCCCGGCCGGCTCTGTGAAGATGCCTTCGGTCCGCGCCAGCAGTCCGATCGCGTCGAGGATCTCCCCATCGGTCGCGCATGCGCCAGACCCGCCGGTCTCTCGGACCGTCTGCAGCACCTGATAACCGTCCGCGGGATTCCCGATGGCGATCGACTTCGCGATAGTCTCCGGTTTGACCGGTTCAGGATGCTCAGCGCCGCTATCCAGGGCATTAATGACTGGTGCGCACCCGGCAGCCTGCGCGGCGTGAATCCGAGGCAACTCGCCTGCCGCCAGCCCCACCTCGCGCAGTTCGCGGAAGGCCCGGCCAATCCGCGGCAACAGTGTGCCCCCGGCCACCGGGGAGACCACGTGTCGAGGGTACTGCCAGCCCAGTTGCTCTACGATCTCGAACCCCAGAGTTTTGGCACCCTCCGCGTAATAACTCCGGAGGTTGATGTTGGCGAACGCCCAGCCATACCGGTCTCCGACCTGTGTGCATAGCCGGTTGACATCGTCGTAGGTTCCATCGATGCCGACAACATGCGAACCGGACACGGCTGACCCGATAATCTTGCCAGGCTCCAGACTCTGTGGAATGAAGACGTAGCACCGCAGCCCGAGGCGTGCCGCGTGTGCCGCCACGCTGTTACCGAGGTTACCGGTCGATGCGCAGCCAAAGGTATCGAATCCCAGCTCGATCGCGCGGGTCGCCGCCACCGGGACGACGCGGTCCTTGTAGGATAGCGTCGGATGATTGACCGAGTCGTCCTTGAGGTACAGCTCCTCGACGCCGAGTTCCGCCGCCAACCGACCGGCCCGGACGAGCGGAGTGAACCCCGAGTCGAACCCGGTCCGAGGGTCGCCGGTAATCGGCAGCAGCTCGCGATACCGCCAGAGGTTCCGTGGCCGACTCGCGATCGCCTCGCGGGTCATCGTCCGGCGCGCAGCCGCGTAATCGTAGAATGCTTCGAGTGGTCCCAGACACTGGTCGCAAACATACAGCGCCTCTGCTGGAAACTCGGTCTTGCACATCGCACAACGCAGCCCGGAAAAGACACTCATCCGCGTCCCTCTCTCTCAGTGCGCCTTGCCAGTCGTGCACCGAGCCGCTCTCGTTGCCTCACAGTAATCACGAACGGGATCACTTCACCAGCACCGGCAGCCACAGCGGCGGCCGCACGTGAAAGTCGAATCGTCCTACGTCGTTCAGCGCCGCGGCCACCGCAATGGAGCTGCATGCCTCGAGCGTCATCACGAACGGGAGCTCCGACTTCGACCACCCGGGTTCCTGCAAAACGGCATCGACGTTGACGTCGTGGCGCGAGAACACCTCTGCGAGCGCGGCGATGATACCCGGCCGGTCGGCCACCATGAACCGGACGTAATGCGGTGCCTCGAACTCACGGGTCACCGGCTGTAGTTCGTCCGTCGTCTGCAAGGCGGTGTGGAGAATCACCGGCGTCCCCCGCGCGATCGCCATTAGATCGGAGAGCACGGCCACCGCGGTGGGGTCTCCCCCAGCCCCGAATCCGGATAACGCTGTCTCGCCGCCGAACTCGCCATCGACGACCACGACGTTCTGACTACCACCGACCCGTCCCAACGCCGAGTTCTCCGGCACGAGGGCCGGTTGAACCGCGGCACGAATACCCCCTGTCTGGGCTATTAATTCCGCACGGGCTACTTGTCTAATCACGTATCCCAGACGCTTTGCATACACGAAGTCGACCGGGGCGATCGGGGCAATCGAGCTCAGCGGAATCTCATCGACTTGCACCGCGCGACCCAGGCCCACACCGACCAGAATAGCCAGTTTCGCCTGCGCGTCGATGCCGTCGATGTCGGCGGTCGGATCGGCCTCGGCGAAACCCAGCTGCTGCGCTGCAGTCAGTGCGTCGTCGAAAGACACCTGCTCCCGCTCCATCCGAGTCAGGATGTAATTGCAGGTGCCGTTCAGGATTCCCTGGATCCTATACAGCCGGTCACCGGACAAACCGTCTAGAAGGGCCCGAACGATCGGAATCCCTCCGGCCACTGCCGCCTCGAACAACAGATGTCGCTCCTGTCGTCCAGCCTGGGCCAGAAGTTGCGGCCCCGCGTGCGCGATCACCTGCTTGTTGGCCGTGACCACCGACTTGCCTGCCGTCAGCGCCTGGTCGATCCATTCCCGCGCCGGGGACAACCCGCCGATCAGCTCGACAACCACGTCAACCGGGCTCTCCACCAGCTCGTCGAACGATTCGGTCCACACCACGGGCGGGCCTTTCCAGCCAGCCTTCTTACGCGCGATATTCCGGTTACAGATGTGGGTCAACCGCAAACCTGGATGCATGCCGCCGGTGAGAATACGCGCCACGGCCTGCCCCACAGTCCCGAAGCCGGCAATGCCCACCGTGCAGCGGCGCGCGCCAGCAGATTCGCTCATGATGGGTCCTCGTAACCTGCAGTGAGCATCCAACGGCATTCACGTGACTCCACCGCCAGGCCCGCGCCGGTCCGAGCCGCGTCGATATCTCGACGATGCGTCTTGACCGCCGTTGCCTCGGCGACGGCAATTGACGAAGCCGAATTGCTCCTCGGTCGATTCCTGCCGGTCTGTTCCGTCATTTCGCCGCACGAGGCCACTGGGTCGCCATCCTTGATACTGCCAGTGACCCTCACCACAAACCTCCCATCCACCACACACGCCAAAAAAAACGCCATCATCCGTATGTGGATGATGGCGTCATCTGCCTCGGCTTTCGGCTGTCAGCTACATCATCCGCTGCGCCCGCGCGTCCCGGGCATGCTGGTAAGAACCGTCGTTGGCACGATCGTCATAGCTGGCACCATTCACATAATCCTCATGAATATATACGCGACGACCCGCCCCAAGTCAACTGAGGTTCCGCCAGCCGTGTTCGCCGGCTCATGCCCCGCGCGTGGCGCCCGGGTCCGACAAGCGTGACGCGGAAGCCCGGTGGGGGCCTGGGACCCGGTTGACACTCGTCAGATCGCGGAGTAGTATCCGCCGCAACTCGCCGCCGGTTAGCTGGCTCGTCATGCCCAACCGTACCAAGTGGCAGTCCCTACCTACGGAAGCCGTTAACTCCCGAACGGTGTCGATGGACCGTGCGTCCGCCGAGGAGATCATCGATCTGATGCTCCACGAGGACCGGAAGACCATCACGGCGGTAAAACAAGAGAAGGCGCGGATCGCGATCGGCGCCGAGCTCGTCACCCAGGCGTTCAAGAACGGGGGGCGTCTGGTCTTCGTCGGCGCGGGCACGAGCGGGCGTCTCGGAGTGCTCGAAGCGGCCGAGATGATCCCGACGTTCGGCACGCCGCCCCGGCTCGTCCAGGCGTTGATGGCAGGCGGCCGTGATGCCTTTTTCAACCCACGTGAGGGCGTTGAGGACAACTTTGAAGAGGGCGCCAGGGCGGTAGGCCGACTACGGCTGACCAGCAAGGACGTGCTCATCGGCGTCTCGGCCAGCGGGATGACGCAGTTCGTGCGCGGCGCTTTGACCCGGGCGCGCCGAGCCAAAGTCAAGATCGTCTTCGTCACCTGCTGGCCAGGCACCGAGTTGCAGACGTTCGTCGACGTCATCATCGCTCCGGCGGTCGGACCAGAGGTGATCGCCGGCTCCACCCGCTTGAAGGCCGGCAGTGCTACCAAGATGGTGCTCAACATGCTGACGACGATCTCGATGGTCCACATCGGTAAGACGTACGGCAACCTGATGGTCGATGTGCAGACTGGATCCGAACAGCGGCGGGACCGGGCGTGTGGCATCATCACGATGGTGACCGGGCTCGACTACGAGGCCGCCAACAATATGCTCCGGCGCGCACGCTGGAACGTGAAGGCCGCCATCGTGATGGAGAAGACCGGGGACACGTATGCCAAGGCGCTTGCACGCCTCAGGCGGGCCGCCGACTCGGTTCGATCCGCCCTCGGGGAAGACGACGCCTAGCGGATGTCTGACACGGTCGGCGGGTGGACCCTCCGTCGAGGGTACGCACCGTGAACCCGTGAATCCACGTGCAGCGTTTCGGCGGTCGGCACGAGTGGCGCTCGTCATCAGTGCGCTCCCGCTGTGCATCGCGGTCTGGCCTACGCACGCCGCCGAACCGGACCTGGCCGGTCTCTGGGTGCACCAGACCACGCTGTCCTCCGCGGATGCAATCGACCGGCTGGTGCAGGACGCGGCCGACGCCGGCTTCACCACGCTACTAGTCGAGATACCCGCAAGACGCGGACCTGTTCTCTCAGGCCGCGTGCGAACCCTGCTGGCCGCCGCCCACGGGCGCGGTCTGCGCGTGCACGCCTGGGTACAGATCACCCGGGTCACCATCGCCGGCGATCTGCCGACTGCGCGCGACCATCTTGTACATCGACACCCCGAGTGGCTGATGGTTCCGCGCGCCCTGGCTGCGGAGCTCGCACGCACAGACATCCACAGCCCGGCCTATGTCGGCACACTAGACCGCTGGGCTTTGCAGCACCCCGACGAGGTGGAAGGGCTCTATTTGTCACCCATCAGCGCCGAGGCGGCAATCGACGCAGCCGCGCGCCTGGGTGTGCTGCTGACTGAGCACCCGTTCGACGGGGTACATTTCGATTCGGCCCAGTTTCCCAGTAGCGACTTCGACTATGCACGGGATGCCGTCACGTCGTTTCGTGATGATATGACCCCATCCCTGACGGAGGAGGAACGGCGCCGGTTGGACGCGCGCGCGGCGATCGACCCGTTGACCTACCCCGATGCCTTTCCGACACACTGGAGCCGGTTCCGTCGCTCGCGGGTCACGGCTCTCGTCGCGCGTTTCGCCACGCTGGTGCGCCGGCTCCGGCCGGCCGCGCAAGTCAGCGTGTCGGTAGTGGCCGACCCGGACGAGGCGTTCGGCCGCCGGCTGCAGGACTGGCGAGCCTGGGCCGAGATAGGGTTCATCGACATCGCCTGTCTCCGGCCAGGCATCGAGACCGCGGACGACTTCGAACGTCAGCTGCATTCGGCTCGACGGTTCGCTGGACTGGCCGAACTTTGGGCCGGGGTCGGGGCACGCTGGCTCTCGCCAGCCGAGACGTTCGACCGCATCCGGACAGTGCAGCGTGCCGGCGCCGACGGCATCATGATCTGGTCGTACGAAAGCGTGACGGACCCGGCACAGCACCCACCCGGTCATCTGCAGGAGATCGGCCGCGTTGCGGCGACGGTCATCGTGCGGTAGGACCTGCGCGGAAGGGGGAACACGCGTGCACACGGCATCGCCTGCCACCGGTCTCCTCCAGTGGGCCCTAATCCATGGGCGCGCTTGATCTTGCGGTAATCGGGGCGTATGTCGGCGGCACGGTCTGGCTTGGTCTCGTGCTCTCCCACGGGCAGGCGACCGTGCGCGACTACTTCACCAGCGGCCGCCGCGCGCCGTGGGGCGTGGTCATGGCGTCGATCGTCGCCACCGAAACCAGCACGGTGACGGTCGTGAGCTTGCCGGGGTTCGCATTCGGCACTGACCTGACCTTTCTACAACTGGCGCTCGGGTACATGGTCGGTCGCATCATCGTTACGCTGCTGTTCATTCCCGGCTACTTTCGCGGCGAGTATCTGACCGCCTATCAGGTCCTGGCAGAACAGTTCGGAGGGGGCGTCGGGAGGCTCGCGGCCACGATCTTCCTCGGAACGCGTAACTTGGCGGACGGGTTCCGGCTGTTCGCCACGGGGCTTGTGCTGGGGGCCGTGCTCCTGACGTTGCCGGGCGCCCAGGCCACCTCCACGGCGCTGATACCCTGGCTCGACCCTACCACCACCGTCCTCCTGGTGTCGGTGCTCCTGCTGGGGTTGATCACGATCGTCTACACCTACTTGGGTGGGATGAGGGCGGTGCTCTGGACCGATCTGTTGCAATTGACTGTCTACGTGACCGGCGCGGTCGTCGCGGTGCTGGTACTGCTAGACCTGATTCCGGGCGGCTGGGCTGAAGTCGTTGAAACCGGGTCAGCTGCCGGGCGGTTTCAAGTCTTCGACTTCACCTGGGATCTCGACCGTAGCTATACATTCTGGTCAGGTCTGATTGGCGGGGCGTGTTTGACGGTCTCCACCCACGGGACCGATCAACTCATCGTGCAGCGGTATCTGTGCAGCCGATCGTCGAGGGAGGCTAGCAAGGCGCTGTTGTGGAGCGGCGTCGTGGTGTTAGGACAGTTCGTACTGTTTCTGATCATCGGTGTGATGCTCTACGTGTACTACACCGGATATGCGCCCGAGACGCTTGCGACCCTGTCGTCCGGGGGGCAGCTCCAGACCGATCGAATCTTTCCCACGTTTATCGTCACCCAGTTGCCGGCCGGGCTGCGGGGGCTGGTGGTCGCGTCGATCTTCGCCGCGGCGATGTCCACCCTGTCCTCGTCACTCAACTCATCGGCCTCGAGCACGGTCGCCGACTTCTACATGCCGGCCACGCGGAACCAGCGTCAGGCGCCGCACTATCTTGCCGTCGCCAGACGCGCTACCGTCGTTTGGGGGCTCGTGCAGATCCTGGTGGCGTGCGCCGCCATCCGGGTGTCGGACCGGATCGTCGACGAGGTACTGGGGATCGCATCGTTCACGAACGGATTGATCCTCGGGGTCTTTCTACTCGGCGCCGCCGGGTATCGACGCCACTTCACGGCCTACGTCGGCATCGGTGCCGGCGCGGCGGTCATGATTGGGATCCGGATACTGACCACTGTGTCCTGGCAGTGGTACGTGCTGGTCGGTGCAACCGCCACCTACGCCGTCGGGTGGGTGGCCGACCATGTGCGGGAAACGCCCGATGCCGTCTAGCGCAACTCCGTCGTACGCTGCCCAGACGAAAGTCGACTACGTATCGCGACTAGGCCTTTCTCAACGCCCCCGCTACCCGGGGACTAGACATCACGACCGAGCAACGGAACACTTGGTTCGACCGTGACGATGTCACCCCCAGAAGATGTCTAGTCCAGCCACCACGTCGTTCGCGCCGGTGGCGGAGCTGCTGGCTGCCGCCGTCACGCGGCAGGTTTTTCCATGCGCGACGATCGAAGTCGGCAGCCGTGATCAGGTGCACTGGCGCCACGCCTGCGGGCGGTTGACCTATGACGACGATTCGCCGCCGGCCGGGCTGGACACCGTCTTCGACCTGGCGTCCCTCACCAAGGTGCTAGCGACGACAACGCTTGTGATGCAGCTGGTCGACGAGGGGACGATCGGGCTCGACGACCGGATCGAGCGGTGGCTGCGAGACTGGCGGGGCGACGACCGAAGCACCGTGACCGTCGCCGACCTGCTGGAGCATGCCGGCGGACTGACAGCACACCTGCCGTTCTTCCGGGACCATCTGGGGCGTGCCGAGTTCCAGCACGCGATCTGCGCTCTGCCGCTCGAGTACCTTCCGCGCAGCCGGTCGATGTACAGCGACCTCGGTTTCATCCTGCTGGCGTTCGTCGCCACCGACGCCGCGCGAGGCGTGGGCGTCGACACGCAGTTCGACCAACTTGTCGGCCGGTTGGATCTCGGCGATCTGCGCTACCGGCCCCCGGCAGCTTGGCGGCGCCGTACCGCGCCGACTCAGGTCGACCCCTGGCGGGGCCGCCTGTTGTGCGGCGAGGTGCACGACGAGAACGGATGGGCGCTTGGCGGAGTTGCCGGGCATACGGGTCTCTTCGGCACCGCGCCGGCCGTTGGGTGCTTCGCCAGGGCGCTGCTCGAAACGGTCGACGGTGCTGCTCACGTCGCCGAGCCGGCGACGCTCGCAAGATTTCTCCAGAAAAGCGCCGTACCGAGCAGCTCACGCGCCCTTGGGTGGGACATGATGCGAGCAACCTCGTCCTGCGGCCACCGGCTATCGAGCGCAGCAATCGGACATACTGGGTTCACTGGCACGTCCCTCTGGATCGACCCGCGGCAGGACCTCTATATCGTGCTGCTCACCAACCGGGTGTACCCCACCCCGGAGAACCAAGGAATCCTCGACGTGCGTCCAGCCGTCCACGACGCCGTCGTCGACGCGCTGCTGGGTTAGGCCGTTGTTCGACCTGATACGAGAACCTTGTGCTCGTTCGGGACCGGGAGGACGGCCAAGCGGGCGCGGTGCGAGGCTTTGGGGGGGGGGGGGGCTAGCGCAGGCGTGGGGTTCGGGGCGCAGCTCCGACTAATGATGACGCTCACAACGTCCGACTGGCTGATTCTCACCGCCTGTCTCCTGTTTCCGTTCGTCGTGGCCGGCCTGACCGCGCGACGCGCTGGAGAGAGCGTTAAGCAGTACTTTCTGGCCGGGCGGGAATTACCGTGGTGGTTGGCCGGCACTTCGATGGTCGCGACGACGTTCGCAGCCGATACGCCGCTGGCGGTGACCGGCATCATCGCCCGGGATGGCATCGCCGGCAACTGGATCTGGTGGAGCGCCGCACTCGGCAGCATGCTCAGCGTACTGTTCTTCGCACGGCTCTGGCGCCGCGCCGGTATCCTGACCGACGTGGCATTCGTCGAACTGCGCTACGGCGGACGGCCGGCGGCCCTGCTCCGCGCGTTCCGGGCGCTGTATCTCGGGCTGCCTGTCAACTGCCTCATCATCGGATGGGTCAACCTGGCCATGGCCAAAATCCTTAGCGTGACGCTCGGGTGGGACCGGCTGACCGCCGTCTTCGCCGGGCTGGCGCTCACGGGCGCGTATGTTTCGCTCTCAGGACTTCGCGGGGTCGTGCTGACCGACCTTTTCCAGTTCGGGCTAGCTATTGCCGGCACGATCGCGGTCGCTGTCTACGCGCTGGGGGCTCCTGGGGTTGGCGGCGTGACCGGGCTCACCGAGCAGTTGCCGGAGGCGACGTTCCGTTTCCTGCCGGCCCTGGGTACGTCCGACGTGAGCGGAGGCGCGACCCTGACGATCTCGGTGACGGCGTTCGTGGCTTACCTGGGTGTCCAGTGGTGGGCGAGCTGGTATCCAGGCCAGGAGCCGGGCGGCGGCGGGTATCTCGCCCAGCGGATGATGTCGGCACGCGACGAGCGCCACTCCGTCCTCGCGACACTCTGGTTTACGCTGGCCCACTACTGCGTGCGCCCATGGCCCTGGATCCTGGCCGGTCTCGCGGCCCTGCTGCTCTACCCTGATATCGCCGACCGCGAGGCCGGCTACGCGATGATCATCCGCGACCATCTGCCAACCGGCTGGCGCGGCCTGGTGCTGGGCGGGTTCGTCGCCGCGTACATGTCCACCATGTCGACCCAGCTCAACTGGGGCGCCTCATATCTGGTCCACGATGTCTACGCCCGGTTTCTGCGTCCGCGCACCCCTGGTAACGCGGACATTGATGACGCGCACTACGTCAAGGTCGCCCGGCTCACCACCCTGGCGGTCATGGCCGCCAGCGCCGGCGTGACGCTGTATCTCGACACCGTACGCCAGGCCTGGGAGCTCATCCTGGAGGCTGGTGCCGGCATCGGGCTGGTCCTGATTCTGCGGTGGTACTGGTGGCGGGTGAACGCCTGGTCGGAGATCGCAGCGATGGTGGCGCCGGTCGTCGGCGTCATAGGCTTGGCGCGGTTCACATCCGTGGTGTTTCCCGAATCGCTGATCTATCTGGTCGCCTGGACGACCGTCTGCTGGCTGGCCGTGACCTGGCTGACTCCGCCGGAGTCTGAGCAGACGCTCGTTGCCTTTTATGAGAGGGTCCGGCCGGGTGGTCCCGGTTGGACGTGTGTGGCCGCCGCCGCTGGCGCCCCGCCGCCAGAGCCGATCCGGGGCCAGTTGCTCGACTGGGTCGCCGGCGTGGCGATGATCTACGGAACGCTATTCGGTATCGGTGCGCTGGTGTTATTCGGCAGATGGAGCGCTATGCCGTATCTCGCAACGGCCGCGTTCTGCGCGTGGTTCCTGTGCCGCCGTTTCGCGGCGCGTGGATGGGCAGCCGTTGCAGGCTGACGTCAGAGTTATGGCTTGGGCTTTCGATCAGAGGCGCGTCTGCCGCGGCCGTCGACGCCCGCGTCCGACCCCAGCCCACTGGGAACGGTGAGTCGTCAGCCGACCGCGGTGTCACGACACTTCAACATCTTCCGTCGCGGATGTCGCGGTCGCACCGTTGCTGTCCGTGATGGTGAGAATGACCCGATAGGTCCCGGCCACACCGAACTCGTGACTGATCGTGCGGTTGCCGTTACGACACAGGGAGTCGGCCGGGCAAGACCTGGTGGTACCGTCACCGAAGTTCCACTCGTAGCGCACGATGGTGGTACCTGTCGAGCTCGTTGAAGCGCTGGCGTTAAAGATGAAGCTGGTCGCTGTGGTACCGGCCTTTGGAGACACCGTAAACGAGGCCGCCGGCGCCTCCGTCGGCACCACATTGACCTGCGTCTGCCCGGTACCGGTACGCCCATCGGTATGCGTCGCGGTCACGGTGACCGTCCTCAACCCTGGGCTGCTGTAGACGTGGGCGGCCGCCGCGCCGGTCGTGGACGTCGTGAATCCATCACCGAAGTCCCAGTCATAACGCAGGATACCGAGTCCGGCCGAAGCAGTGAACGCAACCGGGCTGTTCACCGTCGGACTGGCCGAACTCGTCACTGTCACGGCCAGCGGCAGCTGGAGCGATACATTGATCCGCGTCAGGACCGACACTACCTCACCGGTCGTGTCTGACACCGTCGCCGTCACGTTGTACTGCCCAGGCACCGTGTACGTGTGCGTCACGGAGGTCCCGCCGACGAGCGCGCCCAGACCCTGGGACTGCCCGTCCCCGAAATCGATCGAAGCCGATCGAATCGGATTTGTCCCTTTCGTCACGGTTACCGTAAAGTTGGTCACCGTGTTCGTCTCCGGCGCCGCCGGCGAGCTCAATAGAACGATTGTCGGAGCGTCGTCGACGGTGACCGCTACCCTACCGGTGACGCCGGTGGAGCCGGATGTCGCGGGTATCACGGTTGCGTCGACTGTGGCGGCGAGGCTAGTGGTCAGCGTGGTCGTGGCCGCTCCGCTCGCGTCGGTGATGACCTGCGAGGCTGCGAGCGTTCCGGCGGTGGTTGAAAACGAGACCGGCACCCCCGCGAGCCTGTTCCCCGTGGCGTCGCTCACCGAGGCGGCAATCGTCACCGTACCGCCTGCGGACGGCACCGTGGCCGGACTGGCGGTGACCGTAACGCCGGCCGCCGCCGCGGCGCCGATCGTGATGGTCAGCGGCGTCTCCGGGCGAGCGCCTCCGCTGAAAGCGCTGACCTCGGCGGTGCCGGACTGCGTCCCGGCTCTGAGCGTGACCACCGCCTGCCCGTTGCTGGTCACCGCCTCCTGCGGATCCAGAGTACCGAGGGTCGTCGTGAAGGTGACCAAGGTCCCGTCGTGCGCCGGTGTACCGCTCTGCTCGATGACGGTCGCGATGATCTGTGCCGTACCGTTGATCGGCAGCACACTCCGGCTCGTGATGACCGTAATGACCGACGCGGTCGGCGCCAGCAGTGGCACTTTTTGACAGGAACTGGCTGCAAGCATGGTCACACAGACCGCCAGAGCTGTCGAAGGCCTGTGAAGGAATCGTGAAGGTACGCGTGCTAGCATAATTCCCTATAAGGTATCGGCATGCATTCGATTGCGCAGTATAGGACCGCGGGGCGAAGAACGGACGCCGGCTACGCGATGGCGGGAATGCTGGTGGCCATCGCCGTCGTCAGCGTCTTCCTGTCGATGCTCATGCCCACCTGGAGCACTTGGTCTCAGCGGGAGAAAGAAGCGGAGCTGATCTTTCGAGGCGAGCAGTATGCGCGGGCTATCGAGCTGTATCAGCGGCAGTTCGCCGGCGCCTACCCGGCCGACGTGGAGACTCTCGTCGAGCAACGGTTCCTGCGCCAGGCGTACACGGACCCGGTAACCGGCGGCGGGTTCCAGATTCTGACCAAGGCCTCGTTGCGGGTCGCGCCGGGCCAGGTGGACCCGGCCGCCGAGACACCGGATAACACCCAGAGGCAGCTGTTCGGCAGCGTGACACGGGCCGATCAGAGCACCGGAATCACTGGTTCATCGCCTACGCCGTTCACCGAGGCAGCGGCCGGGATTGGCGAAGGCGGGGGTGGCATCATCGGCGTCGTCAGTCACTCCAGGGAGCTTTCGTTCGCGCGCTACAACGGGCGGGATCGCTACGACGAGTGGCTCTTCGTGTATCTGCCGCAGGCCGCACGGCCCGGGATCACCCCCGGTGCGCCCGGTCGTGGCGCCAGCGTGGTGCCTGGTGTGGGAGGCAGGTTCGGGGAACTCGGCGGCATGGCGAGCCAGCCGGGTGATGATGCCGGCGGCCGCGGGGGGCGCGGTGGCCGTGACGGTCAAGGAGCCGGTACCGGAAATCAGCGATCCGGTGTTGGCATGCCCCGGGGCGACGGTTCAGGTGCCGGCGGGTTGCGCACGCCGCCGCAGCGCTGAGACTCCCCTTTTCCTACCACTCGGCGTACCGCGATCCGTCGATTGCCAGCCTCTCCGACCCACTCCGGACGTCGAAGATACCCTGCGCCAGGGGATTGCTCTGGTCGAAATCGGCTGGGATCGGCAGCCAGGTGATGCTCGAAGCCGTGAACGGATCATCCGGAAGTGTCCGCAAGTACCCTTGGGTGACTAACTCATCGAGCGAGGCGGGGTACTCGTTACGATCGGCGAAATACTGATCGATCGCATCGCGCATGCGGAAGAGGTCTTCCTTCAACACCGCCTCTCGCGAGCGTGTGACCGCGCTGCTGTAGCTGATGACGGAGATGCCGGCCATGATCACTACAAGCGAGATAACGATCAGCATCTCGACCAGCGTCCATCCTGATTCGGACCGCCGAACCGCCGCGCCCGCGTGAGCACGAGCTAGTCGGCCTGGACCGAGGTATCCAGTCATCACCACTCGTTGTATCGCGTACCGTCGAGCGCGGGCGCGTCCGACGTCGTATAAACGTCGTAGACGTTGTTCCCGCCCCAACTGGTCGAATCTGCGGGGTCCTGATAGGAACGGAGTCCCCATTCACTGCTCTGGGTTATCGGATCGAACGGAATCCGCCGCAGAAACCGCAGCTTCCGTCCAGTGGCGTCGTTCAGGACCTCTACTCCGTCGACCAGAATCTCGAGGTCTGCCGGGTACCCCTCGCTCCCGGCCTGAACATTAGTCCCGGCGATCAACCCGAGATCCACTGAATCTTTATATCGATCGATCGCCGTTCGCATTAGGCGAAGGTTGCGCCGCAGCTCGGCTTCTCGTTGGCGCTGGACCGTCACCCGGGTCAGAGGGAGGACGGCGGAGGCGAGGATCAGCAACATCGCGCTGACAACGAGCAACTCGACGAAGCTATACCCTGGGGCAGCGCGCAGCCGAACCCGAAGTGATGCACCAATCTGGGGATCCTGGAGAAACACCATGCCCGCCTCACTCTGCGACCACCGTCACCGGAGTGAACAGCAGCGCCAGGGGCGCCCCGCCCGGTGTCACCGCGGTGCCGCTCGCGCTGAGTGTAGCCGAACCCGGCCCGACCGCGTCGAATAGCACCGCCGCCAGCAACCCCGCTCCAGAGGCACCAGTGGCATCGTCCGTTCGTGTGGCGGTCATGTCGATCCGCCCAACAATCGTGTCGACCTGCTGCGTAAAGGCGACCTGGGTGCCGCCCTGTCGCAGGAAGCTACCTTCCTGTACCGTACGCACGCTCAGGATATTCGGATCGTAGAACAGCGTCAGCGTGATGGCGGAGAGCTGAGACGCGCCGTTCAGCGATACCGGCACCGTGTAGGGTCCACCTCCGACGCGGAACTCCGACCCGGGCGGTGTGATGAGCACCTGGATGCCAGCTAAACCGTCCGGCCCGCCCGCTGGAATCTGCGGCTCCACGCCCGGTGGAGGCACAACCGGTTCAGGCTCGACCGGCGCCGGTGGCGTGGTATCGTCCGGCTCCGGCTCCGGCTCCGGGTCCGGCTCCGGCTCAGGAGTTGGCTCAGGGTCCGGGGCCGACTCGGGTTCGGGAGCTGGCTCGAGCTCCGCAATCAGTGGCGCCGCATCGGCGTCCAGCGTGTCTGGTACGGGCGCGTCCAGCGCAGTGTCGTCACCATCGGCATCTGACTCAAGCGTATCCGGACCACCGGCGTCCGGTCGTGGCGCGATCAGGGCCGGCGGTCCAGTCAGAGCGAAGTTCGTCTGCGTCCCGATATGAATCGGGCTGACATCACGCTGTGTCAGCTCATGTGTGCGGATGATACGGGGTGTCAGCAACATGATAATGTCGGTCTGTCGAACCGCCGTGTCAGTGTCACCGAACAGCGACCGTAGCAGCGGCACGCCCAAGGTGCCAGGGAAGCCGCGTAACTCCTGCCGGTCCTCTTCCCGCAGCAGCCCGGCTAGCAGGTTGGATTCCCCGTCCCGCAGCCGCAACCGTGTGACCACTCTTCGCGACCCGAACGTGGGTAGCGAGGTGCCGGCAACGTCAATATTGGCGCCGAGGGTGCTATTCTCCACAACCAACTCAAGGATCACCTCGTTCTCGTAGGTGACCCGTGGGGTCATCTCGATGATGACTCCGACCGGCCGGTAGTTGAAGGAGGTCAGCGGGTTGACGGCCACTCCACCGGCCGCAATGGGGGTAAAGGCGGTCGCCGGCACCGGAATGTCATCCCCCAGGTTGAGGGTCATCGTCTGGCCTTCCTGCCCACGAAGCTGCGGTTTCGCCACCAGCTTGGTCTGGGAGTCCGTCTCGAGGAAACGGACGACGGCGGCCGGCACCCCGAGATAGAAGTCGGCGGTGCTGACACCCCGGGAAACTGTGTTCACGTTGAACGGCGGCGACGAGCTGATTCCAGACGGCGTAATCGCCTCGTTTGACGGCGCTACCTCTGGCGAGAACACACTGCCCAGTGAGTAGTCAGTCAGGTTCAGCCCGTAGCGCCGTGCCCGTTCGCGGTTGACTTCCAGAATCTCGACGTCGATCACGATCTCTGCCGGCGGCTTGTCGTTGGCGGAGATCACCTGTTCAATGATTGCCGAGACCGCGGTGGTGGCGCGTACGGTGATGGTGTTACTGACGGTGTTCGGGATCACCGATGGCTGCACCGCCATCTGCGGGACGCGCACGATCTGACTCAATAACTGCGAGAGCTCCTGCACGTCAGCGTGCGAGACGTAGAACGTTTGGATGACCTGCTCGTCGTACTGAGCGCGCTTCTGCAGGTTTTCCGGCACGATGATAATCGTCCGAGCATTCAGCACCTTGTAAAAGAGCTGGTTGGTCATCAGGATGTGGTCGAGAGTCGCCTCTAGCGTCATCCCGTCGATCCGAAGCGTGACCTGCCGGTCCTGAAATTGCTCGTCATAGGTCACGTTGATGCTGGTGGCATCGCCGATAAAATCGAGCAGGTCCTGCAGGCTCGTCTGCCGGAAATCGAAGGTCAACGGATCGCGCGAGGCCGGGTCCAGCAGCGGTGGCGCCGTCTCGAGCCGCGCCTGGGCACGCAGCGCCTCGATGGGCGCCGGTGGACGGGCCGCTTCTATCTGGTCGCGTATTGTCCGCTCGAGTAAGGCGGCGTGCGCCGACACCTGAGTGTTGGACGGGTCGTACTCGGCAGCGGCCAGATACTCCCGGAGTGCCACCGACAGCTCCTGCTGTGCCTCGAACGCCCGGCCCGCCGCAAGGTGCGCCTGTGAGGCGCTGAGCATCGCGCGCTCCAGGGCGATCCGATACTCGGGTCGGTCCGGATCATCCTGGAGCGCACGCTGGTAGTACTCGACCGCCGTATCCCAGTCTCCCGCCTCGGCGCTGCGGGCCGCCTGCCGGGCGGCGCCCCCGCACGCCGACGTCAGGAACACCACGGCGACCAGCGCCGGCAGATACGGGCTGCGGCGCAAACGGGACAGGGCCCAAGTGTGTGTGATCATGGCCCGCCAGGTGCGTCGCTCGGTAAGCTCAAGGTTTGTGCTCCTCTTCCGTCGATCCGCTCCAGCTCTACCGACTCGAGTCCGATGCCGACGAGGCGATACCGCCCATCGATGACATCGCCCTCCCTGCCGTAAAACACCATGTCTCCGTCAGTCAGTACTACGACACGACCCTCGATTCCAGGGCTCTCCATGAACCCGATGAACCGCAACGGGACACCGGCTCTCCCAGCTTCAGGCATGCCAGCTGGGAATGCCCCCGTGGCCGCCGACGCCGAGGGGGCAAGGGGCGCTGCCAGCGCCGGCCCCGGCTCTCGCTCGTCGTCTGACCCTGCGTCGCTCACCGGCGTCGCCACTCCAAATCGGAACGGATTCCGGCGCTCAGGCGCGGGGTCCGAAGCGTTTCTGCCCATTCCATCCAGCCGCACGGCGGTCATGTCGTCGGCGGCGGTCGGCGCCGGCATCTCCGTGGAAGCGGCGTCGGTTCCGGCAACCAAACTCGGCGACTCGGTCCCGCACCCCACCAACAGCGCTGCGCTGACGAGACTCGGCCAGCCGCCAACACCTCGACGCTCACAACGCCGCATCAAGTCCCGCCCAGTAGTAGGTCGATACGCCAAGTGTGAGCACAAGCTCCTCGTCCGACTCCCCCGCCCGGCTCAGGATGACCTCCTCGATCAGGATGAACTCGGTCGCCGTTTCGAGCTCGTAAATGAACTGACGGATGTCTGTATACTGGCCGGCAAGCACCATGGTTATCCGCAGCCGAGCCAGCGGGCTCCCTTCCTCCTTTTCGGGCGTGATGCTTCCGCGCTCCAGCACTAGATCGGTGTCTTCCGCCAATCTGGCCAGAAAAGGGGAGCTAATGCTCCTGGCGCCAGCCAGATCCGCCGGAAGAACATCCGTGTAGAAGCGCTGTAACTCCTTGTCAGCATTTATCTTGTTCGCGGTCGTCTGACTGACGAGCGTGTAGTCTGTCCTCGCCTGGCGGAGCTGCGCATCGGTGGCCGCAGCGCGTGCCTCGGCCTGAGACACCCTGTTCGACCACGGATAGACTGCAAACCCGTACAAGCCGAAGTCGACCGCCATGATCAGCCCGACGAACGTGAAGATCATCCGCTTCTCGTTAAGAATCCGCTTAAGCAACGTCATAGGGGGGCTCCCCCCGGCCCCGCCAACGGCTCGGGTCCAACGTCCGGGGCGGTCTCGTACACCGGATCATCGCCCTTGTCCACATCTGGCGTTTCCGACTGCAAGTATCGCCCCCTGAGCACGGCCCGGTACATTCCGTCTTCGGTGATCTCGGACTCCCGGTTCAACACCTCGGTGAAGGCACCGGACTCCTCCAGGGCCACAATAAAATGGTCGATCGCATCCAGACGACGACCCAGTACCCCCATCGTCACCTCGATCGATCCGGGTTCGATGTCCGGCCGCATTTCCGTCACCATCACGTCCGGTGGCAGCGTAGTTTCGATCCGGTTGAAGAAGTCGGTCCAGGAAAAGACCCGCTGATCGATGAGCAGATTGGCCTCACGCGCTGCGGCGGCCATCTCGTCGAGCGACCGCTGGCTGACCGATCGTTCGATCTCCGCCGTTTGGACCGAAAGACCGGCGCTCTCGCGCTCCGCCCGATCGGCCCGCGCGGTAAGCTCGGTGTTACGCCCGGACAATTCGACGATCTGCCGCACCCCAGCGGCCAGGACAGCGAGACCGACCAGAGCCACGATACCCAGTACCAGGTAGACCGCGCGCTCGTTGTAGAAGGGTCTGGTGGCGAGATTACTTCCGAGCATGATCGGGTTACCTATTTCCTGTTTCGGCCGATCGCCGTTCGCGCATCAGGAGACCCAGGGGTGCGGCCATCAGATCGGGCGGGACCCCCGCGATAGTCTTTCCCTTCGCCTCCGGTACACCGAGATCGATCGGCTCCACGACGGTGCCCAGCCTGGTCTCAAGCGACCGACGCAGGAGGGCCGCATCCTCCAAAGTCGTGTTCGCGGCGCTTGCGGCCATAAACACCCGGCCGAAACCGGTACCACTGAGACGGTCCTCGTAATACATCGTGGTCTGGTGTACCAGATCGGCCAGGTTGCCATCGCCCTCCGCGGAGCGGTTCCGGAAGAGAATCAACTGTCCTTGCCGCACGACGGCTATCGTGCTGTAGCCGCGAGCAACATGTACGAGCAACCAGTCACGATCGTCATCGGAACAACCGGCGAGAACGGCGTTGACTAGACCGAAACTTGCCAGATCGACGACGCCGGCGTGCCCGCCGCCGGCGCCGCACACCGCCTCGTATTCCTCGATGATGTCCCGACGCATGAGACTAACCACGAGCTCGCGCCCACCGCCTTCCAGCAACAGACCGGGCGAATACGCGACCTGCGCGTCCTCTATGCGGAACGGTGCCGTCTTGCGGGCCTGCCACCGCACCAATTGGTCGAGGTCGGCAGCCCGCACCGGGATTTGCTCGAACGTCATCAGCGACACCTTCGCGGCGCTATCCGGTACTACGAGCGCCACCCGTGCCGGCGCCCCTAGGAGCTGCTTCAGGACCCGACCGACCGCCGACCCGACGGCGGTCCGGTCAATCATATTCAACGCGTTGGCAGTCGGTGTCAGCGCCCCCTCGGGAAGCCGCTCCGTCACGACCGACGTCACGATGGCGCGTCGTCCCCTCGCCAGTGTCAGCCCGGTCACGCGGTCGGCCGCGATCTCGATGCTCGCTGTTGGCGCGTGCGGGGCGAACCAGCGGCGGAGACTCGCAGGGACAGCCATGGCTACTTGACAAAGGTGACCTTGTTTATCTCACGGAGGGTGGTCAGCCCAGACAACACCTTCTCGACCGCCGAATCACGGAGAAACCGCATGCCTTGGTCCCGCATCTTCTGCTTGATTTCTGAGGCAGGGACCTTTGCCAGAATCATCTCTCGGAGCTCATCGGTCAAGTCGAGCAGCTCACACAACCCGGTTCGTCCTCGATACCCCGTCCCCCCGCACTCGATGCATCCCGCCCCTTCGAAGAACTCGTGGGTCTCGGCCAGCGCCGGGTCCATGCCAGACTCGCGCAGTGTCTCAGCGGTAATCGTGGCCGGCTGACGGCACTCCGCGCAGATCATCCGAACCAAGCGTTGCGCCATCACGCAGTTGAGTGACGCCACGAACTGGTACGCTTCGACCCCCATGTTCAGAAACCGGCCGAGCACGTCGAGGACGTTGTTCGCGTGCACCGTCGTGAACACGAGGTGCCCGGTCAACGCCGACTGGATGGCGATCTGCGCTGTCTCCGAGTCCCGGATCTCCCCCACCATGATCTTGTCGGGGTCGTGCCGGAGGATTGACCGCAGGCCGCGCGCGAACGTCAACCCCTTCCGTTCATTGATCGGAATCTGTGTAATGCCGTGCAGCTGATATTCGACGGGGTCTTCGATCGTGACGATCTTGTCCTCGGGCGAATGAACATCCGACAGCGCGGCGTAGAGTGTCGTTGTCTTGCCACTCCCCGTCGGTCCCGTGACGAGCACCATGCCGTACGGTTCCAAGATGGCCCGACGGAAGCGGTGCAACTCCGCGTCGGCGAACCCGAGCACATCGAGCCGGAGCTCTCGGAACTGCTCGCTGATCGTCTCCTTGTCGAGGATCCGGATAACCGCGTCCTCGCCGTGCACCGTCGGCATCACCGACACGCGGAAGTCGATTGTCTTACCCGGCACCCGTACCTTGAACCGTCCGTCCTGCGGGACACGTTTTTCGGCGATGTCGAGCTCTGCCATGACTTTGACGCGCGACAGGATGGCGCTGTGGAACTGCTTGTCCACCGGACGCATCGCCGTCTGCAAGGTTCCGTCGATCCGGTATTTCACGTAGACAGCGTCGTCCTGCGTCTCGATGTGAATGTCACTCGCCCGTCGCTGGAGCGCCGTGTAAATCATCGAGTCAACCAGGCGGATGACTGGACTGATGTCACTTGTGAGCCGCTCGACCGTGAGGTTCTCTTCGCCGCTCTCGTCCTCGTGCAGGATCTGCAGCTCGAAGCTCTCGGTCGCCTCGTCGAGCACGCGCTGCGAGCCCTCGCTCTTCTTGAGAATCGACTCGATCGCCGACGAAGTCCCTACCGTGACACGGATGGGGGTATTAAGCAGTAGCGCCAACTCGTCGATCATCGGCAAGTCAGTCGGGTCGGACACCACGATGACGAGAGTCTGCCCTTCCTTGCGTTGCGGCACGAAGCCATACCGCAGCATCAGATTGGCCGGAATAGACCGGAAGAGACCCGCGTCAATGCGGAACCCGGCCATGTCGACGAACTCCAACCGATACCGTTCGGCCAACTGTCGCGCGCGTGCGACTTCCGCTGCGTGGTCGACCGACGCCGACTGGCCGCCAACATGGAGGTCGTCCGGTGGGACCGGGGGGTTACTCGTCGCTCGGTCGTCGTCAGCGGGCTCGGATGTGTTCTTCGTCATGACACCACAGAGCCCAGCTGCAGCAGTGGCATGTACAACGCAATCAACAGCGCCGCGATGACGATGCCCATGATGACCAGCAGCGCGGGCTCAATGATCGTGATGAAGCGACTGAGCTGTGTGTCAATCTCCTCATCGAAGAAGTCAGCGACGCTCGTCAGCATCTCCTGCAGGGCGCCGGTCGACTCCCCCACCTCAACCATCTTGATGGCCACGGCAGGAAACACCCCGCGGTCGGCCAGAGCGCCGGCGAACGCCTCCCCCTCGCGCACCCGCTCCCCGACCAGAGCGAGCTGTTCGGCGAAGAATCTGTTCCCCAGGGCGCGCGACGTGATATCGATGGCGCTGACGAGCGGGATCCCGCCACTGAGCAGCGTGGCCAGCGTCCGCGAAAGTTGCGCCGTGGCGAATCGCCCCGCTATCGTGCCAATCGCTGGCACTAGAAGAATCAGCCGGTCCAGCGTGGCCGAGCCGCCCGGGCGTCGCAGCCACTGCCATCCGACCACGACCGCGCCGACGACACCCAAGGCGATGAACAGTAGATAGCTCCGCAGAAACTCGGAGAAGGCCACGATCATCCGGGTCTCGATCGGTAACTCGGCTCCAAAGCCCAGGTAGAAGCCCTCGAATTCCGGTACCACCTGCAACACGATGATGCCGACTACGATGACCGCCAGGATCAGTAGAATGGCCGGGTAGACCAGCGCCGAGAGCGTCTTGCGCTTCACCGCGCTGATCACCTTCACGTAGTCGACATACCGGCGGATCACCTCTTCGAGTCCGCCGCTCTTCTCCCCGGCGAGCAGCGACGCGGTGTACATCTTCGGCACCACCCCCTCCTGCGCCTCGAACGCCTCTGAGAGCGCCGCACCGGCGCGTACCCGGTCGTGCACTCCATTCAGGACGCCCTTGAACGCGGGGTCTTCCACGCGCTGGCGGAGGATATCGAGCGACTGCACGAGCGGCATGCCCGCTCGCAGCAGCGTGGCCAGTTCCTGGTTAAACACCAGGAACTCACGTGTCTTGATGCCCCGACGTACCGGCAGCGAAAGCCCAGGCCAGCCGAGCGCACCTCGACGGCTCAGTGAGAGGATGCACAGGCCCTTAGCCTCCAGCTCCTGTCTGAGCTTGGATTCACTCTCGGCGACGTGCACCTCCTCGACCACTTGTCCGCTCTCGTTGCCGAGTCTGCAGCGGAATTCCATTCGTCAGCGTGGCCCCGGGCGCCTACAAGCCCAGGTCAGACAGAAAATCATCAGTTTCCCCTAATGAAGTCATGCAGAGGCAAGGGGCGCCCGCAAGCCAGCTGCCGGCCGACAACCCGAGTACCACCCTCCTTAAGAGAAGGGCTAGGGACCGCCGAAGCAGGCGAAAACACCGCCTAACTCACTCGTCGCCGTCGGCGTTGACCAGTTCGAGGATTTTGCTGACGTAGCGGCGGGTCTCCGGGTACGGCGGCACCCCGCCGAACTTGCGGACGGGCCCCTCCCCCGCGTTATAGGCCGCCAGCGCCGAATCGACGTCGTAGCGATCGAGCAGCGACCGGAGGTGTCTGGTCCCCGCCTCGACATTGGACGTGGGGTCGAAGGGATCCGCCACGGCGTATCGCTTGACCGTGGCTGGCATCAACTGCATGAGGCCCATCGCCCCCTTGGGCGACCGAGCGTCGGGCTGGTACGTCGACTCCACCTCGATGACCGCGTAGAGCAGCTCAGGATCCACCCCATGGCGGACCGAGGCTGCGGTGATGATCTCGGCAAACGGTCTTGGCGGCGCCGGCGGCGCCTCGGCCACCCGGACCGGCAATGCCGACATCACCTCCGGCTCGATCCGAACGACCAGCGACCGGTCGCAGACGATCTCCCCCCCTTTGTGCAGGTAGAGCACCACCCGATCGCCCTCCACCCTGTGACCCGTCACCGATAACGTGCGTCCGGTGGTCAGCAGCACCAGCTCGGCCGAGGCCGGGGCGGCAGCCGGTCGGACGACCAGCAACAGGGCTAAGGGAATGAGGCACGTCGCGACCGAAGTCCGGACCATCCGGCCAGGGTAGCACGCACGCGCGCGCCCTCGCAAAGCCCCAATAGGGTGGTCCAGCGCGTTCCATCGCGCACCCTTGCGGTTTCCTTGTCGAACCACGTCGCACATATTCTGTATTTCGGCGCCGAGTGGACACGCCGATAGCAGCGGCCGGGGGCTATCGAGGCTTTCAGGTCCAGTTGCGAGCGGCGTCAACCCCAGCGCGCGCGTGGGCTATTACAGGTACGCACCCAGGGGTCTTATCCTGGATGGTATGACCTAATCCAACTCGACAAACGCGTAGAAGACCTTCGCGCCCAACTCCCGATCGTCGCTGCTCTCCCCGTTCGTGACCATCGACGGCACGAAGGTTGGATCGACGTTCAGGGACAGCACAACGTTCTCGGTGTCGCCCAGAGCGCTCGAGGATAGTGGCACGACGTGGTAGGCGGGCTCGACTGATGCCAGCTCGATGGTCTTGACGACGGCACCGCCAATCGTCAACGTCAGCACCTGGGGCGTATCGAACAGCTCGGGACGCCCCTGAACATCCAGGTGCAATGTCGAGGCGGCGTGGGGATTGGAGAACGAGAGCGTCGCCTGTCTGCTGGTCCACTGCCACTCGCGGTCCGGCTCCTCGGGGACCGATTCGGCCGGGTACCAGCCATCCCCGAACACCAGAAACACGCTCTCGGTCGGTGGTGTCATTTCGATGGTAGCCACCCGGTACTCCCTCCCGCCAAGGTGTTCGCCGGCCAACGGGACCCGCTTGCCCCCAGTGGGCTCGTGTAATCCGATCACGACCGTGGCCTCGCCGAGATAGGGGTACACCGGAATAATCAGCCGGCGGTCGTAACCGATTTGCTGCCCGGGCTGCCAACTCGTCGTCGGTTCAGGTGGATCGTGGTCGTCGGAAAACATCAACTCCCCGTTAGAATCCAGGAAGTGCACGAAGACCCGAAAATCTTCGGCGAACGGGGGCGCGTCAGCGGCCACCGTGAACCGGTAGCTCATCTCGACTGGCCCGCCCAGAGCCACGCGGGTGCGGTTCAGCCCTACCGCCGGCGTGGCGACCGCGCGCGTCGAGTCGACCAGCCCACAGTCCACGGAACCAAGCGACGAAATCAGACCACAGAGCAGGGATATATCGCGAAGCGTCATAAAATAGCGCTGCATCTTATCGCTGTTGCCGCATGTTCTGCAATATGTTACATTTCCGGCGTTCTGTGACCTGGCTTGGCGTCACCGCCGGCCGTCCCATCGACAGCATAGATTCGGAGCGTGGCGATGTCTCTCGAAGCACTCGGCATGGTGGAGACCAAGGGTCTCGTCGGTTCGATTGAGGCGGCAGACGCCATGGTTAAGTCGGCGAATGTGGTGCTCATCGGGAAGGAGTACATCGGCGCCGGGTATGTGACGGTTTTTGTTCGAGGCGACGTCGGCGCGGTGAAGGCCGCCACCGACGCCGGTGCCGCCGCCGCACGCCGTGTGGGCGAGCTGGTGTCCGTACACGTAATCCCCAGACCCAACGGCGAGGTCGAGAAGATCTTGCCGCGGGCCAAGGACGTGAAGTAGACCCCGGCGCCGTCCTCCACCTGGCACCAGCCGCCCTTCCCGAGTACCACCCACCCGGGGGCCTCGGTGGTCCTGTTCGTGGCCGCGGTGGCACCGAGGACGTCGAAGCGCCCGCATGGCACGGCGCGACGACCGAGGAGATCGGACAACATTCGACGGAGAGGCATCGCCGTCGAGCGAAATGCCTCGCCGGCCGAATGCCGCTGCCATTACGAACCGGGCCACCCAGCCATGGCCAAACCCGCCGCACAGACTGATCGGGACCTCGACTCGATTCGGGATGCTCGCATCCTGGCTCGCCGCGCCGCGGCAGCCCAGCTGCGCCTCAGCGAGCTGACCCAGGACCAGATCGACCAGATCGTGGACGCGGCGGCGGCCGCCGCCGCCGCCCAGGCTGGGCCGTTCGCGCGGATGGCGGTCGAAGAGACCGGTCATGGCAACGAGCCGGACAAGGTTCGCAAGAATTTATTTGCGGCCGAGACCATCCACCGCTTCATCCAACCCATGCGAACTGTCGGCGTGATCCGACGGCTGGACCCCGAGCGCGTCGTCGAGATAGCAGAGCCGTTTGGCGTGGTCGCGGCGATCACACCGTCAACAAACCCAACATCTACAGCTATTTACAAGATTCTCATTTGCCTGAAGGCGCGGTGCGCAGTCGTCCTCAGTCCCCATCCCTCGGCCGCCCGGTCAGTCCGGCGCGTGGCCGAGGTAATGAGCGATGCAGCCGTGGCGGCCGGCGCCCCCGAGGGAACGGTCAGCTGCATGACCACTGTCACCCTCGAGGGAACCCAGGAGTTGATGCGCCGCCAGGAGGTGGCGGTGGTGCTAGCAACTGGAGGCCTGGGTCTCGTACGCGCGGCCTACAGTTCAGGGAAACCGGCCTACGGTGTCGGTCCGGGCAACGCGCCGGCCTATATCGAGCGGACTGCCGACCTGCCCAAGGCGGTCGCCGACATCATCACCGGGAAGACCTTCGATAACGGCCTGTTGTGCTCATCTGAAAACTCCGTGGTCGTGGACGAGGCGATCGCCGGCGAGGTGCGCCGGGAGTTTGAGCGGCAGGGCGGATACTTCCTGAACGGGGACGAGGAAAGTCGGCTGGCGGCCGCCCTCGTTACGCCGGAGCGGCTACCCAACACGGCCCTGGTGGGCAAGACGGCGCTGATGATCGCCGAACGCGTCCAGATCGACGTACCGGCCGACACGCGGGTGCTGATCGTGCCGCTCGACGGTGTCGGGCGGGACTATCCACTGTCGATCGAGAAACTGTGTCCCGTGCTGTCCTTCTACGTGGTCGCCGACTGGCGGGCCGGCTGCGTGCGCTGCCAAGAGATTTTGCGATACGGCGGCATGGGGCACACGATGTCGATTCATTCCCGTGACGAGAAGGTCATCTTGGAGTTCGGGCTTCGGAAGTCGGCGTTCCGGATCGTCGTGAACACGCCGACGACACTCGGCTCGATCGGGATGACGACGGGGCTCGATCCATCGATGACGCTCGGGTGCGGCGGCTACGGCGGTAACATCACTTCTGACAACATCACGCCACGGCACCTGCTTAACATCAAACGCCTGGCCTACGAAATTCGTCCAGTCGGCCCACCGGCTAGAACGGAGCCGAGCGTGGCCGCGGCGGCTCCACATCCCGAGACACCGCACAAGTCGGTCGCCGTAGGGATCGACCCGGAGCTGCTGGCCCACCGGGTCGAGACCTTCCTCGCAGCCAGAGGTATCCCGTCAACGCCGGCGGCCGATGACCACGAACCTGCTGCGCGCCCACTGGGCACAGCCTCAGTCGACACGGCGGCACCCGCGCCTGCCGATGCCGGGCCGGCGCCGCCACCGGTCGAGACGGCGGTCGATTTCGTATGTGAAGACGACGTGCGGTATGCGCTCGGTGGAAGCCGGCGTATCGTCATCAACGACCGAACGATCATCACACCGGCGGCACGCGACTTGGGTGAAAAACATCGCGTCTTCGTTCAGGCCGAGCTCCCCCGCGAGCCGGTCCCATAGCCGTGGTCAACCATCTGCGCGCGTGACGAACGCTCAGCACTCGCGGCGAACGGGTGCTAGACGCTAATGAGGCTGGAACGTCGTGACTAGCTGGAACGTCGTGACTAGCAAGGGTCTACTAGGTTCATCACGATTGGCCGCGCGGGCTAGGGTAGGTCAGGGAACCCGGAAACGATCTATCGCTTGCCGGCCTTATTCTTCCGCTCGGCCCAGGACTTTTTCATGCGTTCCGAGACGGCCCGCCTTTGTGCGGGGGTCATCTTCCTGCGCTTCCGATCCTTGGCTTTCGGAGCCGTGGGCTTCGTCTTGCCCCCCGTCAATGCGGTGATGGCGGCCTCGATCCGGCCCAATTCCGCGAGCAACTTGGCTCGTTGGTTCCTCAGTTTCGCGATGATCGCATCCATAATCGGCGGCCCCTTTCATACGTGGCATCGGACGGTGACAGGGGTGCCCCACTGCCTATCCGACGAACACATCCCCAGCGCCCGCCGTGACGCGGTTCTCACAGCCGACACGACGCCAGCCGAACAGTTCATGCCAGTTACGTGACTCGATACACCGGCACGACGACAAACACGAGAGGTGAACAACGAGCAAAAGAACAACGAGCGCAAGAATGAGAGCCTACTGCCGAGTGTACCGACGTGTCAAACCGCCAGAACACGGAGTTGAACGACCGTACCACCCGCGTCCGGTCCTCAATAAATACGTGAATCCTTGGGAGCCGGCACCACATATCCTCCGTTTACATAACGTTCTAATCACATCACGTTCCAATTAGGGGTTCACACGATTTCATGGTAGAGTTCGTAAATTCTTGGGAATTAGACCTCTGAGTCAGGCAAATGCTGCCGAAGCGCTATAGTTTTGTCGTCGCTGAACGCTCATCCGGGGTTGTGCGTCGCTTCACCCTGGCGGTGAGACCGACGCTGGCCGTGGTCGCTGCCATCCTGGCGGTCCCTCTCGCATGGACCGGGCACGCCCGGTGGACCGCCGGCTCCCAGATCGAGCGTCTGCAGCTCCACAACGCCGTGCTCGAGGTGGAGAACGCGCGCTATCGTTCGGCCACAACCCAGCTCTCTGGTCGTATCGCGGCGTTGCAGCTCGTAGTTGGCGAGCTGCGTGACCGTTCGGCCCTGGACCCACGGATACGGCGGGCCATGAATCGGCTGCCCGACACCGATCCCGCAGACGGGGCGGCCGCGCTGCGCGCGGTCGCACTGAGCTCGCCGGTCGAGACGTTCAATCTACTGGACGACCTCCTGAGCGTGCTGGATGTGCAGCTGTCACTGGCCGGCGACACCATCACGCAACAGCAGGCCATCGCCGCGGCGACACCGATCAACCTGCCGGCCAACGGCTCTGTGAGCGGCCGCTACGGGTATCGTGCCGACCCGTTTAACGGCAACCGCGCCTTCCATCCAGCTGTCGACATCTCGACCGGGTACGGGGCGCCGGTCTACGCGACTGCCGACGGGCGGGTCGAATCTGCGGAGCGAAGCGGCGCCTACGGTAACCTCGTCGAGATCGACCACGGTTTCGGTCTAGTCACCAGGTACGGCCATCTGCAGAAGTTTAAGATCTCGAGCGGCGCCCGGGTGCGCCGTGGCGATGTCGTCGGCTACGCTGGCCACACCGGCCGAGCCACCGGAACCCACGTCCACTACGAGGTGTGGGTCAACGGCCGTGCCATGAACCCACTGCAACTGGGTAACGAGCCGCAGTCGCAGTCGGCGAACTGACGTCACGGCGCAAGTACCCCCTCCTCTCCCAGCTCCGGTTCCACGGTAACGTCCATGTCTTGACGGGTCCGGATACGCTTCCCTAGAATGGGGGGATTAGCTACCCGCGGATGGCCCCCTTCTTCGCTCCACGCGTCCCGCGTTCGCGGCGCCACACGCGACCCGAGACGGCCCGGCTTACCTCGGTCCGCATCAGCGCGGCCACGATTCGCTGGGACAGGATACGCCGCTGATGCTGCAAAAAGTCCTCAGGAAAGTCTTCGGCACGCAGAACGAACGGGATCTCAAGCGTCTGCAGCCGGTGGTGGCCCAGATCAACGACCGTGAACCCGCAGTTCGGCCGCTCAGCGACCACGACCTGCAGCAGAACACCACCACGCTACGGCAGCGGGCCGACCAGGGAGAATCACTCGACGATCTGCTCGTCGATTCCTTCGCGATCGTGCGTGAAGCGGGCCGCCGCGTCCTCGACATGCGTCACTTCGACGTCCAATTGGTCGGAGGGCTGGTCCTGCACCAGGGCACAATCGCCGAGATGAAGACGGGCGAGGGCAAGACACTGGTGGCAACGCTGGCGGCTTATCTGAACGCGCTCGGAGGCAGTGGCGTTCATGTGGTCACCGTGAACGACTATCTCGCGCGACGCGATGCCGAATGGATGGGCCGAATTTACCGTTACCTCGGAATGACGGTCGGTATCATCCAGCACGACATGCGCGATCAGGATCGCCAGGCGGCCTATGAATGCAACATCACCTACGGAACCAACAACGAATTCGGGTTCGACTACCTGCGCGACAACATGAAGTTCGATCTGTCGCACTTCGTCCAGCGCGGACATCATTTCGCGATCGTCGACGAGGTGGACAGCATCCTGGTCGACGAGGCGCGCACGCCGCTGATCATCTCGGGGCCGGCCAAGCAGTCAACCGAGCTGTATAACGAGGTTGATCGAATCATTCCTCGGCTCACACCAGGCGCAGTCACTCAGGGCGACGTGAAGGCGGAGGACCGCGAGGCGCTCGAGTCCACCGGCGACTTTCTGAAGGACGAGAAGCACAAGACGGTCACCCTGACCGAGAGCGGCATGGCGAAGGCGGAAAAGCTACTCGCTCATCAGCTGAACCCAGGCGGCTTGTATGACCCCGCCAACATGCCGCTACTGCACCACATCAATCAGGCACTCCGAGCACACGGGCTCTTCAAGCGTGACGTCGAGTACATGGTGAAGGACGACCAGGTCGTGATCGTCGACGAATTCACCGGCCGCCTCATGCCGGGGCGCCGCTGGAGCGATGGTCTGCACCAGGCCGTGGAGGCGAAGGAAAAGGTCAAGATCGAGCGCGAAAACCAGACACTAGCGACCATTACCTTCCAGAACTACTTCCGCAAGTACGACAAGCTGTCCGGCATGACGGGTACCGCCGACACGGAAGCGGCGGAGTTTCACAAGATCTACAAGCTCGATGTCATGGTCATTCCGACCAATCGCGAGCTTGTGCGGCTCGAGGAGCCAGACTCCATCTATCGTTCCCAGCGGGAGAAATACGACGCGATCGCCGACGACATCATCGAGCAGCAGCAGGCTGGGCGGCCCGTTCTCGCCGGCACCGTTTCGATCGAAAAGTCAGAGCGGCTGTCGGGGTTACTAAAGCGCCGCGGCGTCAAGCATGTGGTGCTTAACGCCAAGTATCACGCGCAGGAGGCGGAAATCGTAGCACAGGCTGGGCGATGGGAGATGGTGACTATCGCGACCAACATGGCTGGACGCGGCACTGACATCGTTCTCGGGGGCAACGCCGAGTACATGTCACGACAGCAGGCGCTCGCCGAGAAGGTAGCCGAGCGGCTGCCGAAGGAAGAGGCGAAGTTCGTTGACGACGAGGAATTCGTCTACTTCTACCACTTGGAACATTTCTACCGTGTGCCCCGCCAAGACTGGGAGCACATCTTCACCCAGTTCACCGCCCAGACCGCATCCGAGCACAAGAACGTCGTCGACGCCGGAGGTTTACACATCATCGGAACCGAGCGGCACGAGTCGCGGCGCATCGACAATCAGCTCCGGGGACGGTCCGGGCGTCAGGGCGACCCGGGGTCCTCGCGGTTCTACCTCTCGCTCGAGGACGACCTGATGCGGATCTTCGGGTCGGATCGGATCTCCGGGCTGATGGAACGGCTGGGGATGGAAGAGGGCGTTCCGATCGAGCATGGCATGGTCACGCGCGCAATCGAGCGAGCCCAGAAGCAGGTCGAGGCACAGAACTTCTCGATGCGTAAGCATCTACTCGAGTACGACGACGTGATGAACAAGCAGCGCGAGAACGTCTACACGCTGCGCCGGGAACTGCTCGAGGGCCACATCCACGTCACCAAAGATGAGGTTGTCGACTGCCGGCAGTATCTGATGACCCTGGCCGAGGATCTCGTCGACCAGGCGGTCGAGGCCCGCTGCGGGCGGGAGATGGACCCGGAAGCATGGGATCTGGAGGGGTTGAAGCAGGCGGTCCGCGAACTGGCCGGTCTCGCCACGGAGACACTCGATGCGCTCGAGCTCGACGACAAGAACCCCGACGAGATGCACGATACGCTTTGGGCCGCCGTCGCCAGCCGTTACGAGGAGAAGGAACAGTCAGTAGAGACCGCGACACTCCGGCGCGTCGAGCGGGACGTCATGCTGCAGATCGTCGACACGCAGTGGAAGGACCATCTCTACAGTCTCGACCACCTAAAAGAGGGCATCGGACTGCGTGGTTACGGCCAGCGCGACCCGCTGGTGGAGTACAAACGCGAGAGCTTCGAGCTCTTCCAGGCAATGAAGGAGCGGTTCGACACGGAGATGGTCCGCTATCTCTGGAGGCTCCGGCCGGTCGCGCAGGGCGAAGAGGAGCAGCTGGTCCCACCGCCGCTACGTCAGCGGGCGCCGGTGACGCTGAACGACCCGCGCGCCGCCGGCGGTGCCTTTGCCGGTATCCAGAATGCCGGTGGCCGCCCGCAACCGGCGCGGACCGGCGGCGACGACGCCACGGTTCGCACCGTGCGACGAGACACGCCCAAGGTGGGGCGGAACGACCCGTGTCCATGTGGTAGCGGGAAGAAGTACAAGAAATGCCATGGGGGCTGAAATGAAGGTGGACACCGCGACGACAACAACGACGCGCTTTACGGGGACTGATATCACGGTCGCGCTCACGTTCGACGACGTGCTGCTGGTGCCCCGTCATTCGGAGATCGTGCCAAGCGACGTCGACGTCTCGACACAACTCACGCGTAATCTGATACTGAACACCCCGATCCTCAGCGCCGCGATGGACACCGTGACCGAGTCACGTCTCGCGATTGCAATGGCGCAGCTCGGTGGAATCGGAGTGATCCATAAGAACCTGCCCATCGAGGTCCAGGCGTCGGAGGTCGATCGGGTAAAACGGTCCGAGAGCGGGATGATCGTTAATCCGATCACCCTCTCCCCGATCGGCCGGATCTCCGAGGCGCTCAACCTGATGCGGACGTATCGGATCTCAGGTGTGCCGATCACCGAAGACGGCAGCAGCGAGGGCAAGCTGGTCGGTATTCTCACCAACCGCGACCTGCGGTTCGAGGCAAACCTCGACCGGACGATTGGCGAGGTGATGACCCGAGAGAACCTGATCACCGTACCGGTTGGCACGACATTGCAGGAGGCACAGGCGATCCTGCACACACACCGTGTCGAGAAGCTACTGGTCGTTGATCGAGACTTCATGCTGAAGGGGCTGATCACCGTCAAGGACATCCAGAAGATGATCACCTACCCGACAGCATGTAAGGACGAGTTGGGACGACTGCGGGTGGGCGCCGCGGTCGGGATCAGCAAGGACACCGAGGAACGTGCCGAAGCGCTGGTCGGCGCCGGCACGGATATGCTCGTGGTCGATACGGCCCACGGTGACTCTCGAGGCGTCATGACTATAGTGCGGCAGCTCCGTGACCGGTTTCCGAGTATCGAGCTCGTTGCTGGAAACGTCGCGACCGCCGAGGGAACCGAGGCGCTGATAGAACTCGGTGTCGACGGCGTGAAGGTCGGCATCGGCTCTGGCTCAATCTGCACCACTCGTGTCATCGCCGGCATCGGGATGCCGATGATCTCGTCACTGGCTGAATGCGCGCAGGCGGCTGGCCGCCACGGAGTTCCGATCATCGCCGACGGGGGCGTGCGCTATTCCGGGGACATCACCAAGGCGTTGGCGGTCGGGGCGAGCGCGGTAATGATTGGGAGTCTCTTCGCCGGCACGGACGAGAGTCCCGGCGAGCTGATCCTGTATCAGGGGCGGAGCTTCAAGGAATACCGCGGCATGGGTTCAATAGGCGCGATGCGGGCCGGCAGCAGGGACCGGTATTTTCAGGAAGAGTTCGACGTCGCCGGCCCGATCGACGAGGGTGAGAAACTGGTGCCAGAGGGCATCGAAGGGCGAGTACCGCACAAGGGATCGGTCGGCGCGATGATCCACCAGCTGGTCGGCGGACTGCGAGCCGGGATGGGCTACTGCGGGTGCGGTACCATCCCCGATCTGCAGCAAAACGCCAGGATGGTCCGCATCACACCGGCCGGCATGCGTGAAAGTCACGTGCACGACGTGGTCATCACGAAAGAGGCACCTAACTACCGTTCGGAATAGCGCCCTCGATCGTCAGCTCCCGTCGATCGTCACCACGGTCGGTGATCCGGACCGACACCGCCCCGGCCATCGCTCGCGGCAGCCGGTCGGCCCACTCGATACAGACCAGTGCGCCACCCTCGAAAAGCTCTTCCAGGCCCAGGTCCTCGACCTCATGAGGGCCCAGTCGATACAGATCCACGTGATACACCCGCCCACCGCCACCGTACTCCTGGATCAGAGTGAAGGTCGGGCTGGTCACCTCGTCGGGCGCGATCCCGAGTCCCTGCACGAAGCCGCGCACAAAAACGGTCTTCCCGGCACCGAGTCCCCCGTACAGCAGCACGACGCTGCCCTCCGGCAATCGCCGCGCCAGGTCGGCCGCGATCCCCGCCGTCTCGTGCTCGGAGCAACTCAAGTGGGTCTCGGTCACCGGAAGGGTCAGCATCCTGTCGACGTTTGCCAAGGGCAGCGCTGGACCTCACCACGGCATGGTTCACCATGCCCGCCATAGTCCCCGGTCGCGCCACATCACTCGAGCCGCGCTACGGGCCTTACGCTTCGACCCCGGGAACAGGACGCAAGTCGTCTTGATCGTCCGTCGTCAGATCGAGTATCGCTGGACCTAGCTGGGCAACCAGATCGCTGGCGATCAGCGCCACTTCTCCCTGCTCCACGGCGGCGAGATCGCCGGCCAGCCCGTGGAGAAACACCCCTAACGTGCACGCCGCCTCGGCATCGACGACCTGCGCGAGCCAGGCGGCGACCACCCCGGTGAGGACGTCGCCGGTTCCACCGGTCGCCATTCCGGGGTTGCCGGTCAGGTTGACCAGCACCGCGCCGTCCGGCGTCGCCACCAGCGTGCGCGCGCCCTTCAGCACAACGTAGATCTGCCGCTCGGTCGCCAACTCACGCGCCACGTCGACACGATGTGTCTGCACGTGATCGACCGTGGTCCCGGTCAGCCGCGCCATCTCCCCAGGGTGCGGCGTGATGATGAGATCGTGGCCCTCGCGACCGTTCAGCTCCGTCGGGTCGTCGGCGAACGCGTTCAGCCCGTCGGCGTCGAGCACCATCGGCACGGTCGAACGAGCCACGAGCGCGCGAACGAGTGCCCGTACATCCTCCCCTCGCCCCAGACCTGGCCCGACGGCCAGTACGTCGCACCGCTCAGCCAAGACCGTTTCGACCGCCCCGGCCGACACCATCCCGTCCGCAGTGTCCTCCAGCCCAAGAGTCATGTACTCCGACATCAGCGCGCTGACCGCCTGCTGACAGCCGCGCGGGATCGCGATCGTCACCAGACCTGCGCCCGACCGCAGCGCGCCAAGCGCCGCCAGTCGCGCCGCTCCGATCTTCCCGGTCGACCCGGCCACGATCAGTATGCGACCACAGTCCCCCTTGTGAATATCTTCGGTTCTGGGCAGCACCAGACCACGCGCTCGGTCCCGGGTCACGACCTCAAATCTCGGTCCGTCCAGGTTCTCGATAACACACTCAGGAATGCCGATGTCGGCAACAACCACGTCGCCGGCCTGGGATACGGCGGGTGGAAGCAGTAGTGGAACCTTGGGCGCACCCAGCGTCACCGTCAGGGTAGCGTCGATCGACGTGCCGGTCAGCCACGGCGTGTCGGCCGAGAGCCCGGACGGCAGGTCGATCGACACGATCGGGACACCAGTGGTGTTGAGATCGGCCACCACGGTCTGCCCGTATCCCTCGAGGGGCCGAGTCAGCCCGGTTCCGAACAATGCATCTACGATCAGGTCACAGGAGGCGATGTCCGGCAGGTGCGCTAACCAGGCCTCAGGCCCGGGCAGCTCGACTACCGGTAACTCGAGGAAGCCCAGAGCTGACAGGTTGGCCGCGGCATCGCCGGTGACCTCTGCTGCCGAGGCCGTCAGGTATACGCGTGTATCGACGCCGCGGGCCTCGAGCACGCGCGCCACTACGAACCCGTCGCCACCGTTGTTACCCTTGCCGCACACCACCGCCACCCGGTAGTCGGCCAGTGCCGGCAGGTGGCCCTCCATAGCGGCCACCACCTGCCGGCCGGCGGTTTCCATCAACACGGCCGACGGAATCCCGAACTCGTCGGTTGTACGGCGATCGGCGTCGCGCATCTGGGCGGTTGTCAGGATACGCATAATCGCGTTGCCTCGCGCCCGCGTGGGACGCTGAACGCGCCGCGAGCTGGATGTCTTGTCGCCGCGCCTTGCAAGTAATCACGGTCCAGATACGACAATGAGCCCACCCCCCTCATATGCTACCCTGTCGCGGCCGGAGCGGTAATTTTTCGTAAGTCCACACGTCCTGCCGCGCCCGTGTCCGGCGCCGGCAGAGCGGCAACAAGAGGAGGATGATGGAGGCGACGGTCAACGTCAACGGCAGCGTCATGGACGGCGACCAGGCCGTCGTCTCGGTATTCGACCACGGATTCCTCTATGGCGACGGCGTGTACGAAACGCTGCGCACCTACAATCGCCGACCGTTCCTCTTCGACCGGCACATGGCCCGCTTGCGTGCCTCCGCCAACAGACTGACGCTCGAGGTTCCACCGACCGACCGCGACCTCCAGACCCGGATGTGCGAGACGATGGATGGCGTGAACCCAGGTGGCGAGGTGACCCTCCGGATGCTCGTCACCCGTGGTGTCGGCGACCTTAACTACGACCCCACCGCCTGCCCCCACCCCACGGTTGTTATCATCGCCCTCCCCCACCGTGACATCCCGGACACGATCCTGCAGGACGGTGTCCAGGTGGTCGTGGCGAGCGTGGTGCGGAACCATCCCCGCAGCGTCGACCCCAGCATCAAGTCCAACAATCTCCTAAACAACGTCCTGGCTATGCATGAGGCTGTGCGGCAGGGAGCCTACGAGGCGATCTTGCTAAACCATCGGGGCGAACTCGCCGAGTGCTCGCAGTCCAACCTGTTCGCCGTGCGCGATGGCGTCGTGGTGACGCCGCCACTCGATGCCGGGCTACTGGAAGGGGTCACGCGGAACTTCCTCTTCGAGGTAGGCGCCGACATCGGCGTGCCAGTTCGGGAGTCGGTTCTGCGCGAGTCAGATCTCGAACGGGTGGACGAACTGTTCATTACGAGCACCACCCGCGAGGTCGTGCCGGTCGTCCGTGTCGGCGACCGGTCCGTCGGGTCGGGCCGACCAGGACCGATCGTGTTGCGACTGCTGACTCGGTTCCGACAGCGCGCCAACGCCATGACGCGGATACCGGCAGTGGGCTGACCCAGACTCGGTCGATTAGTCCACGAGCGGCTCGATCGGCGGACAACTGCAGATCAGGTTCCGGTCGCCGTGGGCATCGTCGATCCGCCCGACCGAAGGCCAGAACTTGTTCGCCCGTACGAACGGTCTCGGGTAGGCCGCCTCCTCACGACCGTAGGGGTGCGACCAGTTGTCGGCAGTCGCCTCGACGGCCGTGTGCGGCGCATTCTTCAGCACGTTGTCGACCGGGTCCGCGGCGCCGTCGATCACCCTCTGGATTTCGCCGCGGATCGCGATCAACGCCTCGCAGAACCGGTCCAGCTCATCCCGAGGCTCACTTTCGGTAGGCTCTACCATCATCGTCCCAGGGACCGGGAACGACACCGTCGGTGCGTGAAATCCATAATCCATCAGCCGCTTGGCCACGTCGAGTTCCGTGATGCCATGCGGCTTGAACTCGCGAAAATCGAAAATGAGCTCGTGCGCCACGCGCCCGTTGGCACGCGCATACAACACGTCGTAGTGTGACTCCAACCGCACCTTGATGTAGTTGGCGCTGAGGATCGCCACCTCGGTCGCCCGACGCATCCCCTCGGCCCCGAGCATCCGTATATAACCGTACGAAATGAGAAGGATGCTCGCGCTGCCCCACGGCGCCGCTGCGATCGCCGGAATCGCAACTTCACCGCCCACCGGTACGACGGGATGCCCGGGCAAATATGGCGCCAGGTGAGCCGCGACGGCGATCGGTCCCATGCCCGGTCCGCCGCCCCCGTGCGGAATCGCAAACGTCTTGTGCAGATTGATGTGACAGACGTCGGCACCGATGGACGCCGGGCTGGTCAACCCCACCTGTGCGTTCATATTTGCGCCGTCCATATAAACCTGCCCGCCGTACGTGTGAACAATGTCGCAGATCTCGCGGATTGAATCCTCGAACACCCCATGGGTCGAGGGGTAGGTCACCATAAGGGCGCCGAGCGCGTTGCCATGCGTCCGAGCCTTCGCGCGTAAGTCACCGAGATTAATGTTCCCTAGGTCGTCGCAGGCGACGATTACCACACGCATCCCCGCCATCGCGGCGCTGGCCGGGTTCGTCCCGTGTGCCGAGGCTGGAATCAGAACGACGTCGCGCTGGTCAACCCCCTGGGAACGGTGATAGGCCCGGATAACCATCAACCCGGCGAACTCGCCCTGGGCACCAGAATTCGGTTGCAGCGAGACGGCCGTGAGTCCGGTGATCGCGCACAATGACGCCTCCAGCTCGCGAAACAGCTCCTGATAGCCTGTCGCCAGCTCCACCGGCGCGAACGGGTGCAACTCGGCAAACTCGGGCCAGGTCACGGGGCGGATCTCAGAGGCCGCCGTCAGCTTCATCGTGCAGGATCCGAGCGGGATCATCGAGGTGTCGAGCCCAAGATCTTGCCGCTCCAGGCGCTTGAGATAACGCATCATCTGCGTCTCGGACCGGTACCGGCTAAACACCGGGTGCGTGAGAAACGGCGACCGCCGGATCAGGGCCTGCGGCCAGTCCGGCGTCGTCCCAGACCCGGCGATGTCCACGGTCACGACCGGACGATCCAACGTCTCCGCAAACAACGACAGGATCTCGGCGACGTCCTCGCCCGTCGTGGTCTCGTCGAGCGCAACCCCGACAGTCGACTCGTTCACATACCGGAAATGCAGCCCGGCTGCGGTGGCGTCGACCCAAAGCCGGTCGACGGCCGCCTCCGGCAACCGCACCCGGAGCGTATCGAAGAAGTGCGCGTGTACCAGCTCGACCCCCAGCGCCCGCAACCCTGCGCCCAGGCGCCTGGCCAACCCGTGGACCCGCCTGGCAATCCCACTCAGCCCCTCGGCGCCGTGATAGACGGCATAGAACCCTGCCATGTTGGCCAGCAGCGCCTGGGCCGTGCAGATGTTCGACGTGGCCCGCTCGCGCCGGATGTGCTGCTCGCGGGTTTGGAGCGACATCCGGTATGCGGGATTCCCGTGGCGGTCGACGGATAATCCGATGATCCGTCCCGGCGTCTGCCGAACAAACTCCGCCCGGGTCGCAAAGAAGCCGGCATGGGGCCCGCCATAGCCCATCGGCACGCCGAACCGCTGCGAGCTGCCGACGACGACGTCGGCGCCCAGTTCCCCAGGCGGTGTCAGCAGCGTCAGGGCCAGCAAATCGCTGCAGACCGCCACCAGTCCGCCTGCCTCGTGGACTCGGTCGATCAGATCGCCAATAGCCACGACCGCGCCGTCTTCCGCCGGGTACTGCAGAACCAACCCGAAGACCCGCTCGTCGACGGTCATCTCCACCGGGTCTCCGACCTCCATCTCGATGTCGAGGGGAGCCGCTCGGCCGGCGATCACGTCGATCGTCTGGGGGAAACAGTCTCGGGAGACCAGCAACCGGTCGGCCGCAGGTGCCGTGCGCGCCCGTAGGCGATGCAGCATCGCCATCGCCTCGGCCGCGGCGGTCGCTTCGTCCAGGAGAGAGGCGTTAGCGATCGCCATTCCGGTCAGGTCCCCGACCATCGTCTGGAAGGTGAACAGCGCCTCGAGACGACCCTGCGCCACCTCCGCTTGGTACGGCGTGTAGGGGGTGTACCATCCTGGATTTTCCAGAACGTTGCGTAGGATCACGCTCGGCGTGATGCACCCGTAGTAGCCCAAACCGATCAGGGCGCGCCCCGGCCGATTGCGCTGGCCAACCTGGCGAATCCTGGTGAGAAACTCCGCCTCGCTCTCCGCCCCCCCCTCGTCGAGCGGCGCATCGAGCCGTATGGCCGGCGGCACCGCCTCGTCGATCAACGCGTCGAGCGAGGCCGCGCCGACCGCGGTCACCATGGCCTCGATGTCGCTAGCGCTCGGCCCGATATGCCGATCCGAAAATCGATCCACACGCGAAGCGGACACTACGACACCAGCTCGGTATACGCGGCCGCCTCGAGTAAACCGGTCCTCTCGGCGCTCGCGAGCTCCAGCGCGATCATCCAGGCACCATGTGGATCTGCGTTTACGCGCTCAGGCCGATCCGCCAGCGTGGTGTTCACCTCGACCACCCTGCCCGCCAAAGGGCAGTACAGATCGGAGACCGCCTTGACCGACTCGATAGACCCGAACTGCGCACCCTGCTCGAAGAGCTGTCCGACCTCCGGCAGCTCAACGAAAACGACGTCCCCTAGCTGTTGCTGCGCGTAGTCGGTGATGCCAATCCGCGCCGTCGTGCCAGACACCGAAATCCACTCATGCTCGCTGGTGTACTGTCTATCGCTGGGATACATCGTCGTTATCCTCGTGGACGTTTGTAGAACGGCAGAGGCACGACCCGGGCGCCAACCCGCCGCCCGCGAATCTCGATCGCGCACCCGGTCCCAGGGGCCGCCGCCGCGACCGGCAGATAGGCCAGACCGATTGCCGTCCCGAGAAACGGCGTCCGCGTGCCGCTGGTCACCATCCCCACCCGCTCCTCCCCGACGTAGACCGGATAGCCATGTCGCGCAATGCCACGCTCGACCATCTCGAGACCCACGAGCTTCCGCCTGACACCCGCCTCCCGCTGCCGCACCAGCGCCTCCCGACCGACGAAGTCCGGTTTCTTCCAGCCCACGATCCATCCCAGGCCAGCCTCCAGAACGCTCGTCGTCTCGTCGATGTCCTGACCGCTGAGACGCATCGCCGCCTCGAGTCTTAGCGTGTCCCTGGCGCCGAGTCCAGCCGGGCGCAACCCGGCCGGTGCGCCGGTCGACAGCAATGTGTCCCACACCCGGCCGGCGCCAGACGGTGCCGTGAAGATCTCGAATCCATCCTCGCCGGTATACCCGGTACGTGAGATCGTCGCCCGGACGTTCGCTACTTCTCCTGTCACGAAACAGTAGTAGCCGATCGACGGAAGATCCACGCCGGTCAGCGGCTGCAGGATGTCGAGAGCGCGAGGCCCCTGCAGTGCCATCAGCGCATACCGCGAGCTCGTGTTCACCGCCACCGCGTCTCCGACCCCCTGGATCCAATCGTTGATCCAGGTGAAGTCCTTCACGACGTTCGAGGCGTTAACCACGAGCAGGAAATGCTCCGCGGCGAGCCGATACACGAGCAGGTCGTCGACAAAGGTGCCCTCCGCGCTCGTCAGGGCCGAGTACTGGGCCTGGCCTACCGCGAGACGCGAGGCGTCGTTGCTGGAGACCCGCTGCACCGCTGCCAGGACGTCCGCCCCAGCCATCTCGATCTCCCCCATGTGGCTCACGTCGAACAGCCCGGCGGCCCGGCGTACCGCCTGATGCTCCTCGGTGATCCCCGAGTAATGGAGAGGCATCTCCCAACCGGCGAACGTTACCATCCTCGCACCAAGTGCGAGGTGATGACCGTGCAGTGGCGTCTTGCGCGATGCGACTGGAGGGTCGGTCATGTATCGCGGCCGCGGCCAGCGGCCCGAACCGGTGATCGCTCGTTCGCGGTGAGATGCCCGGCGTGTGGGCGTGACCCGGTCGGCGACGAGGGCGCCGGAACCCGCGTAAACTTACTATGCGACCAGCGGGCGGTCAAGACGATAGGGCCCTGAGCGGAAGCCGGGCACTCGCGGTTTTTCCCAAATACCGGTGCCGTGCCATCCTATGTTGGGCTTCGCCTGTGCCGTGGCCAGCCGTTTGACACGGGGCCTGTTGCAACCAACGATGGCTGACCGATCAGACTGCGATGCCGCCACGCCGCCGGTGCCGGGCCAGGAGCACCCCTGCCAGTGCGACGGGGCCCAGGAGCAGCAGTTCCCACCAGACGGCCCGCGCCAAATTGACCCAGCAGCCGGCGAGCCAGTACTGACGGCAAACCGACGGGAACCACTGATACGAAGACAGATAGAAGGTGTGATTAAACGGCCACAGCGCCATGACGCCGAGTGGGGGCTCGGTGTCGGTTCCGAGCCAATCGAGCACCACGTGGGTGCCGTAGGCAGTCGCCAAACCCAGCCACACGCCAGGCCGACGATCGACCGCCGCCGCCAGCCCGCCGACCGCTAGCGCCGCGCCGACGCTGTGGGTCACCCCGCGATGTCCGCCCAGCAAGATGTCGATGTCGGGCAGCATACCGATGAGGCCGAATGCCACGAGCAGCGGTAGCCGCCGCCGCCCGAACCGCACGCTGGGAGCCATGCGACCGACCAGGAGTGCTCCGGCGGCAAGGCCCCCTAGTGCATGACCGAAAGGTGTGGGCATCGGAATTGGATGGCCGCGCGGACGCTGGCCACGCCAACGTATCATTGATCACACTGAGATCGCACCGACGGCTCGACACGCGCGACGAAGACAACCGATGACAACGGAGCAACCCGCTTTCCGCCACCGTCGGCCGTTCGGGGGTGGCGCAGTTCTCGTCGCCATGGCGCTACTGACCGGACCGTCGGCCACACGTGCGCAGACGCCGGCGACCCTCGACATTTACTGGATCGATGTCGAGGGCGGCGCAGCGACGCTGGTTGTCACCCCCCAGCGCGACGCGGTGCTGATGGACACCGGGTGGCCCAGGGCCGACGCCCGAGACGCCGAGCGCATCCTAGCGGCCATGCGTGACGCTGGCGTTACCGCAATCGACTACCTGCTCATCTCGCACTTCCATCGTGACCATGTCGGTGGGCTGGCGGCACTAGCCGAGCGAGTACCCATCGGGCAGATCCTCGACCATGGCGAGAGCGTGGAGCGCAACCGCGAACCGGGTCGCACGATCTGGGAGGACTATCTGACGCTCGCCGACGGACGCCGGCGCACTGTCGAGCCTGGTGACAAGCTGCCGTTCCGTCGGCTCGAGTTCTCGTTCGTCACCTCACACGGCGCGTTCGTCCATACCCTGGAGCCCCGCCTCCCGAATCGGCTGTGCGAGACCGCGGTCGCCGGTTCGGTCGACCAAACCGACAACGGACAAAGCCTCGGCTATCTCCTCTCCCTCGCCAGCTTCCAGTTTCTGAATCTGGGCGACCTTACCCCAGACCGTGAGCACGAACTGGCGTGCCCCGAGAACCGGCTGGGTGTCGTCGATCTCTATCAGGTGCCGCACCACGGCGGCGCGGGGGCGGCGAGACCGGAGCTGACCTGGGCCCTCCAGCCGACCGTCGCGGTCATAAACAACGGTCCGAGGAAAGGAGCTCATCCCGAGTCCTACGCCGTTGTACGGGACACACCCAGCATCGAGGATATCTGGCAACTGCACCGCGCCCTGAGCGCCGATACCACCGATAACACCGACTTACGGCTCATCGCCAACCTCACAGAGGAAGACGACTGCCAAGGGTACTGGATCAAAGCCACCGTACAGCCGGAAGGGCGCAGCTGGACAATGACCAACGGCCGGACCGGGTACAGCCGGAATTACCTGTCGAAGTAGCCGCAGTCGGTTCGCCGACGCCAGTTCAGTCCCCGATGTCTACTTCGACCGCACCTACTTCCACCCTCAACCGATAGCGACGTAGTTCTCTGCTCGCGGGATCGGACATCACCGTTTCGTCCGCGATCCGGAACCGCGCGTCATGCCAGAGGCAGGTGGCGATACTGTTCTCGTAAAGTCCTTCCGACAACGGGCCGGCAACGTGAGTGCAGGCGTCATCAAACGCCACCAGCATGCCGATCTCGTTGAACAACGCAATCTTCAGATCACCGGCCCTGACGCACTTCACACCACCCGGCGCTACGTCGCCGGCGTCGCCCACCTTCACGTAGCTCGTCATACTCGAATTCTTTCCCTCACCGTCGGCTCCGATTCCGTCTCAAAGCCTATCCATCGACGTGTCCCCAGACGCACTCCGCCGCCAGAGCCGAATGGGTGACTCTCCCCTTGACCAGATTCACTCCGGCCGCCAACGCCGGATCGTTCGCGGCGACATGCCATCCCAGATTTACGATCTCGGGGACATAGGCCAGCATCACTTTGGTCAAGGTGTACGTCGACGTGTGCAGCACCGCACCCGGCATGTTCAACACGAAGTAGTCCACGACACCACGCTCTACATAGCGCGGCTCGGTATTCGTCGTGGGCCGGCGCGTTTCAGCGCAGCCCTTCTCGTCGATCGCCACGTTAATCAACGCCGCGTCGTACCGTCCTGTGCAAGAACCGACGACCTCGGGTTGTGCTGAGGCCGAACGTTCAATGAATTTGCCCAACCCTACTGAACAACGATGAGGTGTAAAGCTCACCGCTGAAAGCCTTTAAGACGACTCGGACACGGGCCTGGCAAGATCCTAATGAAACTCCAGGACGGACGCTCGAGTGAGCCAAGCCCGATTCACGCGCGAACATCGCTGAACACTCGCCGACCTGCGCTACAATGGCGCGGTCCACCAGCCCCGGGGCCACAACGTTGCGCCGATGCGTGTGCGGAAGGGGTCTAAGGCCGCTGGGCTTGTGCGGGTGTCTGCACTGTTCGACGAAGCAGACCCGCTTCAAAGCTTTTGAAGGGAGACCCGATGGGCACAATGACGTTAGCCGTACTGGCCCTTCTGCCGATCGCAACGGTCGCGGTCTTTCTGGTCGGGCTGCGCTGGCCGGCCAGCCGGGCCATGCCCCTGAGCTATGCCGTCGCCGCCGTGCTGGCGCTGGCGGTCTGGCAGGTGCCTGTGGTCCAAGTGGCGGCCGCGACCGTGAACGGTCTAGTCGTCGCGATGACGCTCCTCTATATCATTTTCGGCGCGATCCTGCTTCTGAACACCTTGCAGGAAAGCGGAGCGATCAGCACTATCCGGCAGGGCTTCACCGACGTCAGCAGCGACCGACGCGTCCAGGTCATCATCGTCGCCTGGTTGTTCGGGTCGTTCATCGAGGGCTCGGCCGGGTTTGGCACGCCAGCCGCGGTCGCCGTGCCGCTGCTCGTGGGCCTGGGATTCCCCGGCATGGCGGCGGTCATGGCCGGCATGATAATCCAGAGCACCCCGGTCAGTTTTGGCGCCGCCGGGACGCCGATCCTGGTTGGCGTCAACACTGGTCTGTCAGCAGACCCCGCCATCGCGGCGTACGCCGCGCAAATCGGCTATCCGGTGTGGGCCGACTTCCTCGCCTTCATCGGCTTCAAGGTCGCGGTACTGCACGCCATTGCCGGCACGCTCGTCCCGCTCATCCTCGTCTCGTTCATGACCGGCTTCTTCGGCAAGAACAAGTCCTTCGCCGAAGGCCTGCGGATCTGGCCATTCGCGCTCTTCGCGGCGCTGTCGATGACGATTCCGTATCTACTGGCCGGCTATCTACTCGGACCCGAGTTCCCGTCGCTCGTCGGGAGCCTCGTGGGACTGGCCATCGTCGTCACAGCCGCACGGTCGGGCTTTCTGGTTCCACGGCCGGAAGAGGCCTGGAACTTCGATCGGAAGGAGAATTGGCCGACTGACTGGACCGGTTCCATCGAGATCAAGGATGTCACCCACCACAGTGGCTCGATGGGGATGCTCAAGGCGTGGATGCCCTACGTGATCGTCGCGCTCCTGCTTCTCACCTCGCGCGTCGTCGATCCATTCCGAGCCCTCTTGCAGTCCGTTACCCTGAGCTGGAGCAGCATTCTCGGCAGCACCATCAATATGAGCAACGTCCAGCCACTGTATCTGCCGGGCACGCTCTTCATCATCGCGTCGCTGGCGACGCTCGTGCTGCACCGGATTCCGGGTCCCGCCTACAAGAAGGCCTGGACAACCTCCCTCAAGGTGTCTGCCGCTGCTTCCATGGCGCTGGTCTTCACTGTGCCAATGGTGCAGGTATTTCTCAACAGCGGTCAGCCTGGCATCGCCGGTACATTTCCGGCCATGCCGATCGTGTTGGCCGACGGAGTCGCCGCACTGGTCGGCGGGGCCTGGCCGATCTTTGCGCCGTTCATCGGCGGCATCGGCGCGGCCGTGGCCGGCAGCAACACCGTCAGCAACATGATGTTCTCCCTGTTCCAGTTCGGGATGGGGGAGCGGATTGGGGTCGACCCAACCTGGATCGTCGCGCTCCAAGCGATCGGCGGCGCCGCTGGCAATATGATCTGCGTCCACAATGTCGTCGCGGCCTCGGCCGTCGTGGGGCTTCTTGGGCGCGAAGGCTCCGTGATCCGGCTCACCCTGTGGCCATTTGTCTACTACGCCCTGTTACCTGGCTCGGTCGGCTATTTCATCGTCTCCTACGCCGACAAGGGCATCCTGAACGCCGGCACGTTCTTGGTGCTGCTCATCGCGTCACTGGCGATTTACTTCATCGCCAGATACGGCCGGGCGTCATCTGGAACTGTGTGATCGATGGGTTCTGACTGCTGACTGCCGGGTGTGCTCTCATGCAAGTCTTTACCCTCGCTGCACTCACCAGTGAAGTGTCGGACCCGCAGACGTTCGTGGGCCGCGCCCGGCTGACGCGGATGACCGACGCCGCCACGCATCCCCGCACGAACGTCTACCGGGTGGCGTTCGAGGCGGGGGCCCGGACCAACTGGCACAGTCACACCGGCCCGCAACTGCTCCAGATCATCTCGGGCACGTGCCGGTTCCAGCATGACGGGGGGGTGGTGCGGAAGGCCGCCGTCGGAGACCTGATCTCGATTGCATCAGGCGAGCGCCACTGGCACGGCGCCTCCCCGGACGGACCGATGACGCACGTCGCGATCAACATCGACGCGAATACGGACTGGTTCGAGCCTGTGTCCGACCAGGAGTACGCCGGATAACCCCTAAAAGACGTCGGTCGCCACGCACGGCGTCGTAGGCTACGCTCCGGTGCGAAGGCCTCGAAGACCGGGACACTACCACCCGCACGACCGGCCTGAATTCTGTTCGTCCAGCCACGCATGCAGCGGCGCGAAGTAGTCTAGAATCGCGGTTGCGTCCATTTCCCGCTGGCCCGTTATTGCCTCCAGCGCGTCTGGCCAGGGCCGGCTGGCGCCCATCTCGAGCATCGTGTTCAACCGCGCGCCCGCCTCCAGGCTCCCGAAAATCGAGCAGCGATGCAGCGGCCCCTCGACACCGGCCGCCTCGCACAGTGCGCGATGAAACTGGAACTGCAGGATATGCGCGAGAAAGTAGCGGGTATAGGACGTGTTCGCCGGAATGTGATACTTAGCCCAGGGATCGAAGTCCGCCTCACTACGCGGCACCGGCGCGCGGATACCCTGATACTCGGTCCGCATGTCCCACCAACCCTCGTTGTACTCCTCGGGTTCGATCTCACCCGAGAACACCCGCCAGCGCCACTGATCCACCAGTAGACCGAACGGCAAGAACGCGACCTTGTCAAGTGCGCGCCGCAACAGCAGCCCCAGGTCGCTATCCGCCGGAGGCACGCGGCCCAGCAGACCGACTTCTGCCAGGTACTCTGGGGTAATCGATAGCGCGATAGTGTCACCGATGCCTTCGTGGAACCCGTCGTTGGCGCCCGTGCGATGCAGGGGAGACTGGTGCTGATATGCCCGCTGGTAGTAGTTGTGCCCGAGTTCGTGGTGGATAGTCACGAAGTCCTCGCCGTTGATCCCGATGCACATCTTGATGCGAAGATCCGATGCGTAGTCCAGATTCCATGCGCTCGCGTGACAGACCACATCCCGGTCGACGGGCTGGATGAAGAGCGACCGGTTCCAGAAACTGGCCGGCAGCGGCTCGAACCCGAGCGAGCTGAAGAATCGCTCGCCGTATCGCACCATCTCGAGCTCGTCCACGCGACTCGCCTGCAATAGTCGGGTCAGGTCATACCCAGGGTCGGCCCGCTCCTGGTCTACGATGTCGTAGATGTTGGCCCAAGTCTGACTCCACATATTCCCAAGCAGGTGTGCCGGGATCGGCTCGTCCGGCGGTACCACCGCCGATCCGTACTCGTCGCCCAGCATGGCGCGGACATGGCAGTGCAGCGATTCGTAGAGTGGACGCACCTGGCCCCAGAGCCGTTCGAGCTCGGCGGTGAAGGCGTCCGGCGTCATGTCGTAGCCGGCCCGCCATAACTCGCCGAGATCGGTAAACCCCAGGTCGCGCGCGCCGGCATTCGCCAGCTCCACGAACCGCGCGTACGGCGGCCGCATCGGCGGTGAGATAGTGCGCCACCCGGTCCATAGGTCGAGCAACTCGTCAGTGTCACGACTCTCGGCAAACAGTCGCTCCATCTGCGGCAAGTCGAGACAGTCCTCGTCGTCGCCGGGGCAATACACGCTCTTCCCGTAGGTGGCCTCCATCGACGTCGTGATCTCGGCCAGCTCCGCCTGGAGCGATGGGTCTGCCGGCGCCGCCACCCCCATCGACGTCTTCAGCAACAGTAGCTTCCGTCGGATTACTTCCGGTAGCTCGAGCCGATCGAAGCGGGCCGCTTCACTCGCCAGCTCCATCGTCGCGCCGATGACCGCCGCCTGCGCGTCCGCCGCGATCGCTGTCGTGTCGTCCGTGATGAAATTATTCTGTACCCACAAAGCTCGCTCCGAGTCTACCCAGAGCTCCTGCAGACTCGATTCGGCGTCGTCCATGAAGACCTGTACCTCCTCGCTGGTCGGTCTAGGGCCACCGCCGCACGACGAGGTCATCAGCACCACCAGCAGACCCACTAGTAGTGGCGTCCGCCTCTCGATCGTCACGTGTCGCATTTATCATGTCCTCTGCATCCCTACGTGGGGCTCCGCCCCGCGCCGCTCCCTCGCGGGCGCGCACGCGCGCACCGTGTCGCCTTCCGGGCCGGATTATACCCGGTCCACGGATGGAGCAGATTCCATGTCAGACGCTATGTTGGCGCTCGACCAGGGCACCACCGCCAGCACGGCGCTGGTCTTCTCACACGAGGGCGCGGTGCTCGGCCGGGCCTACTGTGCAATCAACCAGTCGAGCCCAGAGCCCGGTTGGTTCGAACAAGACTCGAGCGAGATCTGGAAAACCAATCTCCGCGTCATGCAGGACGCCGACGAAGTGGCCACCATGGAGAGCGGCGACCCTGGACCTGTCCGCGAGCTGGCGATCGACAGCAGTGCCAGCGCGAACGACTTCTTAATGTAGTTCCATGACGATGTGATGGGCGTGACGGTCGACCGGCCCTAGCTCATCGAAACCACGGCGACCGGCACCGTGTTTCTGGCCGAACTCGGGGCGCGGTCCTGGTCTACGCCGGACGAGATTGCCGGCGTTCGGCAGTGCGAGCGCCGGTTCGTGCAGCACACCTAAGCCGTGGCGAAACGGCCTTCTCACCGACTGGCGACACTCGGCCGACCACGTCCGCACCCACTAAACGACCACGCGTGACGACCCAGGGCACGATCGGTCGCACCGACATGGTGAGGGACACGCAAGGTACTCCGTCTTCTCCTGCCTCCCCAACTCCCGCCTCATGACTTATCGAAATTCTAGGCCCGGTTGCGAGCAGACCGCCAGCGATCGATCAATCCGCCGGACACGAAAACGGTGTCGGCTCGATCCGACCCAGTCGACACGACCGCGATCGGCACCCCCGTCACCTCCTTGATCCGCTGGAGATAAGCCTTCGCCTCTGGCGGCAGATCCTCGTATCGACGCACACCAGCCGTCGGGGTCAACCATCCCGGGAGCACTTCGTAAACAGGCTCACAGGTGGCCGCCATCGCGACGCTCGAGGGAAACTCGGTCACGATCCCGTCCCGATAGCGGTACGCGGTACACAACGAAATCTCGTCCAGCCCGTCCAGCACGTCGAGCTTCGTGACTGCAAGTGCCTCCAGCCCATTGACCCGTACGGCGTAACGAACCGCCACCGCGTCGTACCACCCGCATCGGCGTGGACGGCCCGTCGACGCACCATATTCGCGACCGCTCTCACGTAACCGATCTCCCCGTTCGCCGTGTAACTCGGTCGGCAGCGGTCCTTCGCCGACCCTGGTGGTGTAGGCCTTCGCGACACCGAGCACCGCGCCGATGGAGCGCGGCCCGACTCCAAGCCCGGTGCAGATCCCGCCGACCGTGGCGTTCGACGACGAGACGAACGGATACGTACCGTGGTCGATGTCGAGCAAGGTTCCCTGTGCACCTTCGAACAGGACACACTCTCCAGCCTGCAGCGCCGTCGCGAGAAATACCGAGACGTCGCCCACCCAGCGTTCGAGCCGCGTCCAGGTCACGCGCAGCGCCGCGTGTAGAGTACGCCAGTCGATCTCCGCGCCGCCGATCGCGCGATCTCGAGCCAACACATTCTCGCGAATCGCCGCCGCCAGGGGACCGTCGTCAGAGGTGTCTCTGAGGTCCCCGACCCGGATCCCACGGCGTCCCGCTTTGTCCTCATAGCTGGGACCGATACCACGCGACGTCGTCCCGATCCGGCCCTCTCCGCGGCGGGTCTCAGCAAGCATCTCGAGCTCACGGTGATACGGCAGGATGACATGTGCCCTGTCGCTGATTAGCAACCGGTCGCCCACCTCGACCCCCTGGTTGGCCAGGGTCTCGATCTCGGCAAACAGCGCCTCTGGATCGACCACGACGCCATTTCCGATCACGCAGCGTACACCGGGATGCAGGATACCGGACGGGAGCAGATGCAGGATGAACTTGGCGGCACCGACATTCACCGTGTGTCCGGCGTTGTGCCCACCTTGGTAGCGTGCAACGATCGAGACGTTGGGCGTGAGCAGGTCGACAATCTTGCCCTTTCCTTCGTCACCCCACTGCGCCCCAATGACCGCGATATTCACATCGTCCTCGGTTTCCTACGGTACGGTCTCGGTCGCCGCACCCAAGCGATGGATCCTAACAGAAGGCGAGAGACGGCGCACGACACCAGGCTCCGGCATTCGTCGCGTCGCCAGACCGAACACCAACTCGCACGATGCGACGGAAGTCAAGCAAGAAATCAAGTTCATATAATGGCGAGGTGTTTGACAATCCGTTCGCGCTTCTTTACCTTCTATCCTTCCGGGTGATCATCAGTTGCACTCTGTAACACGCCCGCAACGCGGCGTCACCTCGAAGAGAGCTGTGCTGGCTGAGCGCCCGGCAATCGAACGAAGAATCCTGGCCGCACTCGACGCGGTTCCGCCACGCATCCCCGTAATCGTCGGCGGGTGCGGAAGTGGCCGCACCTCGCTACTTCGTCGACTGCACGAGATGCTCGCACCGGAAACGGAATACATCGACGTCGAGCGCGTCGCGACGACCCCGGAGGGCTTTTTCGAATCCATCACGCAAGCGTCCCGGTGTCAGGCGCCCGCCCTGCCGCCTGGCCAGGACGACACCCGCTCCGCACGGGCGGCATTCGACCGCGTGTGCAACTTCCTGAAACACGCGAGGACCCCGTCCAGCACCAGTGTGACTTTTCTGCTCGACGACGCACTCGAGATCCGTACGTTCGAAAGCTTCCCCGGTCTTCGAGGTGCGCTCCGGGAACTCTGGCGGACTCTCTGCGACAGTCCCAATCGGTTTGTGCTGACGACACGGTTCAGCACCCGCACTCGGCGGCTGTTTCGCGACGCCCCGGAACGGTTCGAATTCGTCCATCTGCCCCCGTTAACCCCGTCCGAGGCCACGGCCACGCTCGCCAGGGTCGACATCGGAGACACGGAGGATGAGCGGCTCGAGCTCGCCCGGATTATCCACGCACTGAGCGATGGACGTCCCCTCTATCTTCGTCTGCTCGCCGAGGCCACCGCCGCCATGGGCGGCGGTGATCCAGTCAGCGCGCTGGCGGCGCAACTGGCGCCCGGCGCGCCGCTATCAGTGGCCTGCCGATTCTGTTACGAATTACGGTTGCACCGGGCGCGGGGGTATGGAGCGCTGAAGGCGATTCTGCAAGTTCTGTCGAAGGAGGAGCCGTTGACGCTGACCGAGGTCGCACACCGGCTCCACCGCACTCCGGGCTCGACGAAGGACTATCTGTCATGGCTCGAGGACGTCGACCTGCTGATCGTGAGACAGAAACGCTACAGCTTCGCCGATCCGGTCCTCCGACTCTGGGTCCGCCTGCATGGCCAGGCGACACCACCCGGCGACGAGGAGCTGGCACGGGAGGTCCAGGAGTACGCCGTCAACCGCTTCCCCTACATGGAGCCGGCGATGGCGACCTCCGAGCCATCCGTCGCGGGCGCGGACGCCGAGGAGCGGAGCCGCGCCTGGGGGATGATCGAAATCGATTGACTGGTCCGTGCAATGAGCACGGCCACGCCAACGCAAGACCAACTCCCGGCGCGCCACACGCGATCAGCGGCGCGTACTCAGCACCTGGAGGGCGCGTTCAGCGGCGCGTTGCTCCGACACTTTCTTGCTGCTGCCCTCGCCGCGCGCAAGCACGCGCTCCCCGGCCCACACCTCGATCTCGAACACCTTTCTGTGCGCCGGGCCGGTCTCTCCGACGACTCGATACTGCGGCAGCCCAAGGTCTCGTGACTGCAGTTGCTCCTGCAGCGCCGACTTGTGGTCCACCGTCAACCCGCGCGTGAGCCCGCCAGCTCGCACCGCGTTGAGCTGGGGTCGGAACCAGCGGTCGATGAACCGCTCAACCGCCTCGATGCCACCGTCGAGATAGACCGCAGCCACGATCGCCTCGAAGGTGTCCGCTATGAGCGACCGCTTCTGCCGGCCGCCAGTTTTCTCCTCGCCACGTCCCAGGAGCAGATGCGCGCCCAGTCCCAGCTCCTCGCCGACCTGCGCCAGAGCGGTCGTCGACACGATCATCGCCTTAGCCTTCGACTTCTGCCCCTCGTCCCAATCCGGGCATTCACGGAACAGGCGATCGGCGACGACAAAGCCCAGCACCGCGTCTCCCAGAAACTCGAGCGACTCATTGTCCCTTACTCCGCCGCTCGTATCCTCGTGCGCTCGCGACCGGTGCGTCAACGCATGCTCGAGTAACCCTCGATCCGAGAAGCGGTACCCCAGCGCCTCTTCGACAGCATGGAATTCATCACGGATCCTGGTCACCCGAGCCGACACCTCCTGCCGGAAATCGGAGATCAAGCGGATCGCGGACTCGGCCTCATCGGCGGGCACGGTCAATCGCACCTCACCCAACCCGCCAAGCGTCACCGGAAAGATCGCGTGGGCTCCACCCGAGGACAACGCGGTGCGGATACCATGCGTCTCCAAAAGTCCTCGCACGACGCTGGCCTCAATCTCGGACTGGGTCAGGAAGACGATGGCGGGATCGATGCGGGTCATGCGCCGACCCTCGCCGTGTGACCCTTCGGCTTCGGCAACCTGTCGAGACGCAGCAGAATAACCGTCATGTCATTGTGCTGGTCCGCGCCGTCGACAAACGCCCCCACACGCTCGATCATAACGATTCCGCGATTGTCGCCGTGGAGCCAGTCCGGGCGGTGAGGTCAAAGCAGCTCACAACCCCCGACAAGTCAAGGCGGACAATGACGCCCATCACCGCCGCCTCCGGTAACCAGCGGGGTCCCGGGTACGGCGGACGGCGAGGACTGCGGGGACACAGAGGTTTGAACCCCGGTCGTTATCAGAGGTATCGTAGCCGAGATCGTGCGTGGACCGGTACGAACCCACTACCGGCCCCATTCAGTCCTCCGTGACCACCAGCTCGTGAGCCTCGTATCCGCAATCGTCACCCTGACAGCCCCGCCTCGGCGTTGGGCCCGCGCGCTGTACAACTGGACGCTGCACTGGGCGGAGAAACCTCAGAGCCTCTTGGCCTTGTTCGGCATCGCGCTGATCGAGTCCTCTTTCTTCCCGATTCCGCCGGACCTGCTCCTGATCGCTATCGTCGCGGCCAGACCCACCGTGTGGCTGCGCGCTGCCGGCATCTGCGCCCTCGGGTCCTTCATCGGCGCGGCGGTCGGATACGGAATCGGCGCCACGCTCATGACGACCGTGGGCGACCCGATCATCGCGTTCTACCAGGCTGAGGACGCCTGGGACAGATTTGTCGAGCTGGCCAACGTCTGGGGTGTTTGGTTTCTCGCAGCAGCCGCGTTTACCCCTATTCCGTTCAAGGTCGCTACCATCGCATCGGGCGCAACCGGGCTGGCCTTCGTCCCGTTCCTGGTCGTGAGCCTGGTCGGGCGTGCGGCACGGTTCGTCCTGGTCGCCGTCCTGTTGCGGGTGTTCGGTGCCCCGATCCGCCGCACGATCGAAATGCACTTCGATTTGTTCGCCCTGCTGTTCTTTATCCTTCTGGCCTGCGGATTTGCGGTCCTGCGACTTTTCTAACTTACGTGGGGTTCGGCCCCACGCCCGCGCCGCGCCCGCGGGAGCGTTCACCGTCGGCTCGTAGCCTCTGCCTCGTAAAAGTGGTTCGGTAGAGTGCCTTGCTGATCGCCGCCTGCGTCGCGCACGTCAGTCCGCGACTGCCTCCGTGTGGGCAGCCGGCCCTACCGCATCCCGGACCCACGCCAAGTATCGCTCGTCCCCACCAGCGTCCCGGAGCACGAGGAACTCCGGGGTGTCGAAGGGGTGCAGATCGCTGACAAGCCGGCGCAGCTCAGACACCCGGTCCGACGTCGTTTTCACGATCAGCTGGCGTTCACGTGTTTGCTCGATCACTCCATGCCAGCGATAGACCGACTCCGTCTCCGGCAGCACGCTGACACACGCCGCGGCCCCGTCACGCACGAGAGTCGTAGCGAATGCCATCACGTCGCCGTCGGTAGGGAAGGTAATCAGGATGACCACGACTTCTGGCTCAGCCACGCCCACTCTCTCCTCGTTGGCGATCCGCCGCGAGACGCGGTACCCCTTGCGTCCTATTCTCGAACAGCGATTCGACCGAAACAAGAACTTGCATGCCTCGTGCCCCACGCCAGTCCTTGCGCGAGCGCGCCCGGTCAAAGGCGGACGTCTCCGCTGGCGCACGGCGACAGGATGGGATCCAGGCTCGCCTTCCGTTCCGTCCCGTCACGCGAGCCGGCGCACAGAAAGTCAGAACCCGAGGCAGCCGGCCTCGGGTCGCGCGCCGTCTGGCTCTGCTTCTCCTCGGTTTCATAACCGCCCTCCTTGTGGCGAACGCGATTCTCGGAACCAGGGGATTCGCCCAAACGCTCATAACCCGACGCGAGCGTCAACAGCTGGCCGAGTCGATATCGGATCTCCAGCGGGAAAACCGCCAGCTCGCGACCCTGGCCGAGCGTCTACGCCACGATCCGGCTGCTATCGAAGCACTGGCACGGGGCGAGCTCGGCTTCATCCTGCCTGGAGAACGGCTCTTCATCGTCGTCGATCGGACGCGCCCTTGACACTGACGCACGGCGACCAACGAATCACCCACGGAACTGAGCTTAGACCGTTTGACCGGACCCGAACAGCATGGTACCATACGTATTTTTCCGGTTCTCAAGCGATTTGACGCGGGGTGGAGCAGTCCGGTAGCTCGTTGGGCTCATAACCCAAAGGTCGGGGGTTCAAATCCCCCCCCCGCAACCAGTTCGAACGGGCCTAGATCGAATGATTTAGGCCCGTTCTGTTAGGTACGGACCTATTCCCACAAAGCGCACAACACGTCACTTCCTGACAGATTGCGACGACCAGAAGCACTGCGTACGGGTGATGAGCAGGTTCCCTCTAATTTACTTCCTTCTTAGACGCGACCGAATTGAGGCAAGACGGGCTGTTGGCCTGGCGGGACGAGCCGATTGAGGCGAACGCATAGGTTTCTGAAACGAAGCCATCGCTCGGCTGACCACTCCACCCTTGGAGAGCAGAACCTTTGTCGATGATCCACGGATAGTCCTTCTATGAAGCGTTCGAGGGGACCCTTTATCTGAGGGGCGAGTACCCGAGGCCGCGACACCGTTCATCATCGTCAGGATACAGATATGAAACGTTATCTCGCTGAGGCAATCGGGACGTTCGCATTGGTGTTCGCCGGCACGACCGCTATCATCGTGGACAACCTGACGGGCGGAGATGTTACACACGTCGGTGTGGCATTAACGTTCGGCCTAGTGGTCATGACGATGATCTACGCTGTCGGTGATGTGTCGGGTGCACACCTCAATCCAGCTGTGACTCTAGGTTTTTTGGCGGCCGGTCGATTGAGAGTTCCGGACCTCCCTCCGTATGTCTTCAGCCAGTGCGCGGGTGCCTTGGTCGCAAGCTTCGTGGTCCGTGCCCTATTCCCGGAGAGCACCGGTTTGGGCGCAACGGTTCCTGCAGGGGGGGCGTTTCAGGCGTTCTTGCTCGAGGTGCTGCTCACGGCACTCCTGATGTTTGTGATCCTCGGCGTATCAACGGGGGCCAAAGAGAAAGGCATCATGGCGGGTATCGCCGTTGGCGGAACGGTTGCGCTGGGATCTCTCCTCGGCGGGCCCGTGTCTGGCGCATCAATGAATCCCGCCCGTTCTCTTGGTCCAGCGCTGGCTAGTGGTGATCTGGAGCACGTGTGGCTCTACCTTACGGCGCCGATCGTCGGAGCAGTCCTGGCCGTCGGTGCCTGCAAGTGTGTTCACACGCGGGAGTGCTGCAGCGGTCCGGCATCGGGACCCGGGAGCTCTGAACTCGCGCCAGGGTAGATACCAACGCCGTCCCGTTCTGTTAAGGGTCTAAATCTTGAACGGGACTCTCACTATTTTTGACGCCCAGAATCCAGGGAGTTGCGTGGGTGGCCGCGTAGGCCCAGCGGCAGACCAAAGGCGACCCCGAGAGGCGACTTCGTTCACTCATGCCTGCTGTTGGCTACTTCTTCTGTGCCACGAGCCGCATTGCGAGTCCGTTCGGGGTCTCGCCACGACACACAGGCTGCGGGACACCGACGCGGCGAACACCCACTGGGCAACTCGGTGCCGGCTTCACACCACCTGGCTGGGTCAGTCCTGACACCGTTCTGTAGACCTATCAGAATCGGAGCTGATGGAAGATCAATCTCGTGTCTCAATAACCTCCCACTTTCCCCCCGTAACTATCTTTGGCCGATTGGGAGAAAAACACCTGGGATCTATGGCCCTTCAGTGGACGATCAGGAAACCTTACACGACTAGAAACTGGCTAAAAACATCGATACGGCTAGGTGCAGGAGGAACCGATCTCGACACAGCACCGCTTTATAACTCTTCCTGAAACCATTTAATTCTGACACCCTCCGACGGAAGAGGCTGCACAGTGGCTCCCACACCTCGACCCTCGGTCATGAGGCAACAGGCGTGGCAGGCGATCAGGGACAGGCAGCTGCCCTCGGCAACGGAGCAACCGAAGCAACATCGCAGAACGTCTGTGGGGGACGGACTCCCCTGGACAGGGGTTGTTGCGCATCGTCGCCAGACATCCCACCGTTTCGCGTAATTCAGCAGTCGGCGCACGTCTACCGGATCCGACTGCTTGGCCGCCCTTATCGGGTGGAGTATAGTGGCCGGCACCGTACGCAGCAGATCGTCAGGTATGCCGGTTCCCACCCGAACATGTCGTCCCGATCGCCATACCAGGGGAGGAAAGTACCGATGAAGCTCGTCACAGCCATCATCAAACCCCATACGCTCAACGATGTGCGCGACACACTCTCCAGTCTGAGCATCGCCGGTATGACCATCACCGAGGTCAAGGGGTTCGGACGCCAGAAGGGACACACCGAGATCTATCGTGGCGCGGAGTACGAGGTCGACTTTATTCCGAAGATCAAGCTGGACATCGTCGTGGGGGACGAGAAGATAGACGGCGTGATCGAGGGCATCAAAAGCGCGGCTCGCACAGGGGCCATCGGTGACGGCAAGATCTTCGTCAGCGATTTGGAACAGGCGATCCGCATCCGCACTAGCGAAATCGGCGTCGACGCGATATAGGACGCCAAGAGGAGGGCCAATCCGACGACGATTCTCACGGGTGGAACCGCCGTTTGGTTCGAACCCGTAGCCGTCGTGCTCGCGCTTCCCCGCCTGGCCGCCGCGCAAGACGCGTTGAACTCAGGCAAACCGCGTGGGTGTCTTCGGCGTCCACGGCATCGGTGACGTCGTCGGCGCCCTTCTGACCGGGGTGTTCGCCTCCAGTACTCTGGGCTGCTCGGTAGATGATCTCAACATCGACGTCCAACTCGAGCTGCAGGCCATCGGTGTCATCTCCACGCTGATGTATTCTGGCGCGCTGACCTTTGTCCTCATCAAGATAGTCAACGGCATGATCGGCATCCGAATGTCCGGCAAGAAGGAGGGCACAGGGATCGACCTCTCGCTGCTCAACGAGCCTGGATTCGGCCTGTACCGGCTGGCACGAGTCCTCACGACCCCACGGTTATGGTGGCGCCTCTAAGCCACGGCGTGGGTGCGACGCAGCTCGGCGATCTCGTTCGTCGTGAACCCGGCTTCCGCCAGTACGTCGTCGGTGTGCTGGCCGAGCAGCGGCGCCGGCCGGCCCGGTGTCAGCGGGGTGTCCGATAGCTTCAGCGGCGTGCCCAGCGTCTTGATCCGCCCCAGTGTCGGATGGTCGGTCTCGACGACCAGCTCGCGCGCCAGAATGTGCGGGTCCGTCAACGCCTGCGAATAGTCATTAATCGGGCCGCATGGAATATCGCGTGTCTCGAACAGCGCTAGCCAGTGCGCCCGGCACTGTCCCGACATGACCGCCTCGATACGGGCCGCCAGAGCGATGCGGTTCTCCACCCGGTGCTCGTCATCCCGATAGTCTGGTTCGTCGGCCCACTCTGGATGACCGAGGGCGTCACACAGCCGGTGAAAAATACGGTCGTTGGCGGCGCCGACTGTCACATACCCGTCTTCGCACCGTATCGCCTGATACGGGGCGTTCATACGATGTGCCGAGCCCATCGGGGCCGGCACCCCCCGGCCGGAGAAGTACTGTGTCGCCTCCCAGATCGACAGCGCAACGCCGGCATCGACCAGCGACACATCGACCAACTGGCCGCGTCCGGTCCGGGCCCGAGCCAGCAATGCCCCTAGGATGCCGGTAACGCCGAACAACCCCGCTCCCAGATCGGTGATGGGCACCCCAATCTTCACTGGCGCGCCGTTGGCCGCACCGGTCACCGACATGAGTCCAGACACCCCCTGCGCCACCAGATCGAACCCACCCTTCCTTGCGGAGGGACCTGTCTGGCCGTAACCGGAGATCGACGCGTACACCAGACCAGGATGCCGGCTCGCCAGCTCGTCATATCCCAGCCCAAGCCGGGCCATAACCCCGGGCCGGTAGTTCTCCACCAGCACGTCCGCCCAGACTGCCAGCCGGCCGACCGCGTCCCGTCCCGCCGCCTGCTTCAAATCGACCACCAACCCGCGCTTGCCGCGATTGATCGCGTTGAAGCTTGGACTGTCAGTGCCCACGGCGCCCGGCATGCGTCTGGTGGAATCGCCGGTGGGCGGTTCCACCTTGATCACATCGGCACCCATGTCGCACAGTAACATTGCGCAGAATGGCCCGGCCATCACCTGCGTCAGATCTAGTACCCGGATACCGTCGAGTGCTCGTGTCATCATCTCAGTCCGTCGAACGAGTCACCCAGACCCATGCAGCGCCCGTCCAACCCGGCACGACGGGCGAGCATCCCGGTGGTCTCGGATCGCGGAGGAAACCTGGTCAAGCGGAATGCCACGCCAGGATACGCAGCCGGCCGTTCACCACGGGCTGCCAGGAGAGTGAATCCGTGTCCATATCCCAGACGATCTACACGACCGACGGTCCGATCGCCGTACTGACCTTCAACCGCCCCAAGTCGCGCAACGCCATGACCTGGGCGATGTACGACGCGCTCCTGGATGCCTGCGATGCGGTCGACGCAGACCCAGCGGTACGCGTTCTTGTGCTGCGCGGGTCCGACGATCGAGCATTCGTGGCCGGCACCGACATCGAACAATTTAAGGAGGTCCGAACCGCCGAGGACGCCCTGGCCTACGAAGCTCGGCTCGACCGGGTGATCGATCGGCTCGAGCGGGTGACCAAACCAACCATCGCCAGGATTCGCGGTGCCGCCGTCGGCGGTGGCTGTGTGATCGCGATAGCCTGCGACCTCCGTATCTGCGGGCCGGACGCACGGTTCGGCGTGCCGATCGCGCGCACCCTGGGCAACTGCCTGTCCGCCGCTAACTGCGCTCGCCTGCTGGACCTCGTCGGCCCAGCCCGGCTGAAGGAGATCCTGTTCACGGCTCGGCTGCTCGACGCCCAGGAAGCGCTGGCAGCCGGATTGGCTACCCGGATCGTGGATGCCGACACGCTCGATCGCGTCGTGATCGAGACCGCCCACAGCATAGCCGCGAAGGCGCCGTTGACGATCAGAGCCACCAAGGAACTGGTGCATCGGCTGCAGGAGCATCGCCGCCTCGAGCCGACGATGGGTCACGATCTGATTACCGCCTGCTACACGAGCGAGGACTTTAGGGGCGCGGTCGACGCATTTCTTGCGAAGCGCCCACCGGTCTGGACGGGTCGGTAACCGGAACGGCGGGTTTGCTTCGGTCGTCGCCCTCTCCGACCGTCTCCGGAGCCCAGTCGGTCTCTCTACGAGGGGCTCGGCCGCAACCATGGCGCTCATCCAGTCGCTCCGATCTTCGACCCCCAAGGCGCTCGTCACGGCAGGGCCGCCCGCACGAGGCCGGTAAGCCGTTCCAGCTCCAACGCGACGTCGGCGCCCAGATGCACTCGCAACGTTCGTCGGCCGCGCGCCTCCAGGACCCGTGCGTCACCCAGCGCCTGCGCGGCCTTCACGACGCCAAACGTGTAACCGCGTCCCGGGATCGGCAGATCGGGCGCGTCGTCACAGGTAATCTGCATAAACACCCCCGTGGCTGGTCCCCCCTTGAAGGTCTGCCCGGTGGAGTGCAGGAACCGCGGCCCAAACCCAACACAGGTGGCGACACCCCTGGCGTCCCGCACCGCGTGACGCAGCCGCTGGAGCACCAGCCGATTCGGTTCGCTCCTGTCCACGTAAGCCAAGACCGCGAAGTAGTCGCCGGGAACGACCCGTGCGAGATGCGCAGCCAGTAACCGCTCGACATCGGCATCCGCCCCGGCCGCTGCCCGGATCGCTTCGGTGTTGCCAGAGTCCGCGTAAAGTGTTATCCCACCCGTCCGTGCCAACGGTGTCTCTGCCGGCAACGCCCCAGTCGACTGGTAGGCGGCGGTCAACTTCCGGGTCGCCAACTTGCTTGCCTCCACGTCCGGCTGATCGAACGGGTTGATGCCTAGGACCGCTCCACAGACGGCGGTCGCGATCTCCCAGCGAAAGAACTCACCGGCGATATCGACACGATCTCGCAAGGACAGCTCCACGACCGGATGACCGGCCTCCGCAAGTCGCGCCACCGCGGCGTCCTGAGCCAGATCGGGTTCAGTCTCCAGACGTAGATACACAAAGAGCCGATCATCACCGTAGATCGCGGGGGGCCGAGTGTCTTCGTCCGCGACCGGAATGAGTCCGCGACCCACCTTCCCAGTCGATTCGGCCAGCAGTTGTTCCAGCCAGCTCCCAAGGGCACGGATCGCCGGCGATAACACCAGGGTAACCTTGTCTCGTCCCTGCCCGACTGCCAGCCCGAGCACGAGCCCCAGCCGCACACCGGGGTTCCGGTCTACTGGCTCGGCCGGTCCGCACCGCCCGGCCATCTCCCTGGCCCGGTCGAGCAGCGCCGACACATCCAACCCGCAGACCGCTGCCGGCACCAGTCCAAAGTTGGACAACGCCGAGAACCTACCACCAACGGTTGGCTCACCGTGCCAGACCTGCCGGAACCGACCCGTGAGCGCGGCAGCGTCCAAGGTCGACCCGGGGTCGGTGATCGCCACAAATCTGGACCCTGCCTCCCCAGCGCCAACCTGCCCGCCGATCCGGTCGAGAAAGTACTCGGTCAGAATAGTCGGTTCGAGTGTCGTGCCGGACTTACTCGACACGATGCAGAGAGTCCGCGACAGATCCAGCTGCGACTCCACTCGTCGGATCTGCGCCGGGTCGGTGGAATCGAGTACACGCAGCGCAGGAGCGCCGGCGCCAGAACCGAGGATCCGGCTTAATACTTCGGAGCACAAGCTGGACCCTCCCATGCCGAGAAGCAGGACATCGGTCAACCCGGCGGCGCGGGTCTCACGAGCTAGCGACGCCAGTGCTTCGAGAGGTGCTCCGGTGGCAACCACGTCCAGCCACCCCAACCATCGTGCCTCGTCGCCACCGGTCCAGAGATCCGCGTCCTTGGCCCAGAGCCGCCGCACCATCCCGGCGCGGGCCCACGCGCGGGTGGTCTCGGCTAGCGCCGCGTCCAGACCCTGGCCGAGACTCATCCGGTTCAACCGATCAGCCCGCCCCACCACCCTCGCCAGTCCAGTCCCGCTTCTCCAGGCGCCGCACCTTTCCCAGTCGGCGGCGATGACGCTCCGCCTCCGAGAAGCTGGCCCCGAGAAACGACGCGAGCACCTCCGCCGCGAGCGCCTCCCCGACGATGCGCGCACCCAGCACCAAGACGTTCATGTCGTCGTGCTCGACTCCCTGATGTGCCGAGTAGGTGTCATGGCAAACCGCGGCACGCACTCCGTGCACCTTGTTGGCTGCCACGCTCGCACCGACCCCACTACCGCAAATCATCACGCCCCGGTCTACCTCCCCGCGCCGCACCGCCAACCCCACCGCCTCCGCATAGTCGGGATAGTCCACCGCCGCGTCGCTGTCGGTGCCCATGTCGACGACGGCGTGACCGCCATCACGGAGCATCCTCGACAGCGCGTCCTTCAGGTAAAACCCGGCGTGGTCCGATCCGACCGCGATACGCATCTCAATCCCTCCCTCCCTCAACTCAGTAGTCAACGAAGATCCCCCATGCGACATATCTCGCCGCATCCGAGGCACTGCCGCCGTGACGAACGCGGATCGTACTACACCCAGTCTGGCAGGCGCCTGGCGGCCTACAATAGGCGTATGTCGTCAGCGCAATATGGCCCCGCTGCCAGACCAACCCCTTGGGGTACCGCCGACCACCGTCCTGACAGGCGCGGGGTCTCGGCCGCGCCGCGTGCCGATCTCCCGTGGGAGGACGGTCACTGGACACGCCACGATCCTGACGAACTCGTACACCCGAGGAGAAGTGATGACAGCACGAACGGCATTGGGAAACACGATACCGGTGGTCGGGACGAGCGCGTTGCTGCTCGCGACGTTCAGTGGGAGCTTTTTCGCACAAACCCGGCGTGAACCAACGCCAGTCAGGCAGAATCCCAACATCGAGCGGCCGATCACGAACGAAGGCTTCGACAGCACGGTCATCATGCTGCTCCAGAAGCTGGTGGCCGCCTACGGTCCCATCGCCGACAGCAACGACCGACCCAATCCATACACCCGGATCGAGCCCTTCGGAGAACCACCACCCGGGAACAGAGGCCAGTGGGCCGCGGTAATCGGAGCCGAAGGTGGTCCAGACGGCAATCTGTATGTGCTCCACCGTTGCCGGTCGAACTCCTGCGTCAATCGGCTGGAGCCGCCGCTTGTCAAGATCGATCCGCGAACAGGCCGGAGGCTCGACGCATGGGGCGAGGGACTAATGGCGTTTCCGCACGGACTGCACGTCGACCATGAGGGCAACGTCTGGACGGCTGACGTTGGCCAGGGCGATGCTCCGGGGGGGCATCTCGTGCGAAAGTTCAGTCCGGATGGCGAGCTTCTACTCACCATCGGTCAGTCGGGGGTTGCGGGCGACGGTCCAGGGCAACTCCGTGAGCCAACCGACGTCGTCACTGCGCCAGACGGCACCATCTTCATCACTGAAGGACATGTCAAGAACGGCCCACACTCGCGGCTCACGAAGCATGCGCGAGACGGTGCGTTCATCGCCCGGTTCGGCAGCACGGGCCAGGGCCACTTACAGCTGAGTGCACCCCACTCCATCGCGGTCGATACGCAGGGCCGTCTCTTCATTGCCGACCGTGACAACAATCGACTCATGCTCTGGGACCAGAAGGGCAACTACATCGACCAGTGGCACCAGTTCGGCCGACCAAGCGGTGTCTACATCGACCACACCGACACGATCTACGTCGCCGACTCCGAATCCTGGGGTCCAGACAACCCCGGTTGGAGGAAGGGGATCAGGATCGGCAGCACCCACACCGGGCAGGTCCACTACTTCCTTGAGGACATCGAATCACGGGATCTAGCCCACAGCGGGGCGGAGGCAGTCGGCGTGGACACGGACGGCAACGTCTACGGCGGTGTTGTACGGCGGCAGATGCTCGAGCGGCACGAGCCGCCGAGTGTGCAGCCGACGCGGGGCGCCACCTGGGGACCGGGGTCGGGCTAATCAACGTGGGGCTCCGTCGCTCGCTGGGCCCCAACGCCACGCGCCGCTGGGTCAACCCACCCGCGCGTGGCATTAGCGTACATCAAACCGGACCAGCTCTCGGTCGATCATGTCGACCGTCGGGCGACCCGAGGCTGCCATGTTCCTGGCCAGCTCGGTCTGGAGCAGCTGGATGACGGTCTGCACCCCAGCCGCTCCGTAGGCGGCCAGACCCCACATCGGCGCCCTGGCGAGCATCACCGCGGTCGCACCCAGCGCCAAGCCCTTGACGATATCACTCCCCCGCCGGAAGCCCCCGTCCACGAGCACCGGCACTTGCCCAGCAACCGTATCGGCCACCGCCGGCAAGACATCGATCGGCAGTGCCCCTCCGCCCGGCAGGAGTCCTCCGTGGCTCGAGACGATGATCCCCTGCGCGCCGTGCTGCAGCGCAGTTGCGGCGTCGCCGGAACTCATGATCCCTTTGACGACGACCGGCACACCAGCGGACTGACGCAGCCCGTCGACCGCAGCCCAGTCAATTCGCACCGGGGCCCCAGCCGGCGACACGCCCACGCTGAGGCAGAGCACCCGGCAACCGGCGGCAGTCGCCCTGGCGATATCCTCTCGCGTCGCGCCGGAGTCGCCGTCGAGGTAAACCTGGTACCAGAGCGGCTCGCTGGTCTCGGCAGCGATCTGATCAATCGGATAGGTAGAACCACCCGCCGCGACCATAACCGTCCTGGCCGCCGAAGCCCCACGTGCGGTCTCCAGTTCACCCTCTGCATGCAGCTCACCCTGATTCCTGACCGGTGCGACGAGGATCGGCGCGAACATCGCGTAGCCGAAGAGCTCGGTCGTCAGGTCGAGCTCCATCGCGTAGACCATCAGTCGCTGCCGCAGCGTGATCCGGTCGAACGACGCCCGCGAGCCGCCGGCGATGGCGGCAAACCGATCGGGCGCCAGCACGAGCCTGGCCATCGCCTCGAACTCCGGCACGTTGACCAGTTCGTCGACCGGTGCAAGGCGATCCGGAGCTCCGCCCTCCTGCGCACGCCCAGTCAAGAGGGGCGACCCGGCCACGAAACTCGCAAACTGCTGAAGCGATCCCCGTCTATCGACCTTCATCTCCCGTCACCCCGTCCTCATGAAAAATTCGTCTTCACGATGCTCCGGTCGATCGCCCCGACGGTGGTCCGCCCGACGGCGGCCATCGCCTGTCGTAGCTCATCGTTGATAATCTCGATCACCTTCTGCGCGCCGGGTTCCCCGAACGCACCCAGCCCCCAGCGCGCCGCGCGGCCGAGGCAGACTGCGTCGGCGCCCAACGCCAGCGCCTTCAGCACGTCGGCGCCACGCCGAAACCCGCTATCGATCAGGACCGGCACACGACCAGCCACGGCGTCCACGACCTCCTCGAGCACCTCGAGCGTCGATGGCCCATAGTCGAGGGCACGACCGCCATGGTTGGACACCACGATGCCGTCAACACCATGCTCAATGCACAGCTTGGCGCCAGCGCCTGTCAGGATTCCCTTGGCCAGCATGGGGACTTCGATCATGGGCCGAATGTCGTCGAAATATCGCCATTCGTACCACAACCGATTCTGACCGACTCCATACGGGTTGGACTCGGACCGCCGGGACCGGATTGGCCCTCGCGGGGCGCCACCCAGATTCCGATCATGCAGGTCACGCTCGTAGTACGATCCCTGCTGGTCGATCGTCACGACGACAGTCTGACAACCAGCGTTCTGCCCCTCATCGAGCGCCTCGCGGCTCTGGTCGAGATCGCGCCGCGGGTAGAACTGGTACCAGAGCGGCCCCTCGGCGGCCTCGGCAATCCGAGGGAACGGGAAACTGGAAGCGTTGCTCACGATCATCGTGGTCGCCGTGGTCGTCGCGGCCCGATGCATCCCCAGCTCGCCGTCTGGATGCAGTCCCTGTTGGCGTGCGGTAGGAGCGATCATGATCGGACTGTCCATCCGGAAACCGAACAGCTCGGTCGACGTGTCGACCCTCGAGGGATCCACACCTCCGCCCCCGATGAGCTCGACCCAGTCGAACACATCGCGGTTCCGGCGTAGCGTGAACTCGGAGTCGGTCCCGTGCGCGGTGTAGTCGTAGACCGCAAGCGGCACATTGCCGCGAAAGATCGGCTCGAAGTCGAATGCGGTCCGCATCTCATCGAAGCCGAGTAAACGTCGATGCCGGTCCAGCCCATACGGGTCACGCTGCGCGTGCAGCAGCGGCGATGCGGCCAGGAAGGAGGCCAAACCGCACAACGCCTCTCGACGCGAGAACCCTCGGCGCCACATCCGTTCGATCTTGTCCACGGGGCCTCCTCAAGCAATGTGCCGACAACACGCGCGCAGGTGTCGCCGCATACGGACGTCCTGCACATCCGCATAACCTAGCCCGCAGGCCCGCGCGCCCACCATCGCGAAGTCCCAGAGCCACGCGCCGATCCACCGATCCAGCGAGTGAAGAATACACCCGTTCCCTTACCGGCGCCAAACCAGGGATACCACGTTTAGCCGTTGTGGGCTCCGCCTGCGTGAATATGATGTGTCCACAATTGGAGGCACTATGGCTAAACTCAGACCGTCGCTCGTCGTAGCCGCTGCAACCCTGTTCCTGCTCGCCGTGGACCTCCGAGCCCAGATCACACAGAGCGGCCCACACCGTGCTCGTGGCAAGAACGGACGCCGACGGTAAACGAAGTCCGGCACCAGAACCTCGCGGCCCCGATCGGCACACACCGGCTGGGACCTAGCACGGAAGGGTTTCGCCGAGGGCCAACAGTGCACCGGCGCTGGATCGTTCATCCCCTCCGCGTCCACCCGGGGACCTACTGGTATTGGATGACCCGCGCCTCATAATCGACGAACGGTATCCAGATCATGTGCCTACGTGCGCGCCGTGTCCGATGCCGCCGAGGCACTGATGCACGATCGGTTGCTGTTTCCACACGACGCGGACTAGATCGCTCGGCTCGCGGGCACAAGCGAGGACAAGATGTAGAACTAGCTCGCACTATCCGGGGTGAATCCACCGTGAGCGCCGGACCGGGAGCCCAGCTGGCACAACGCGTCGAAGTAGGATGCCGGCAATAACCGACCGAGGAACGACACCGCCAGACGCGGATGCCACGCCCGCCGCTGCCGGCTGCCTCTTGCGGCGATCCGAGATCAGTTCCCTCGCACCGGGCTCGGTCCACCGCTGAAGGTCAGCAGGTAGTCCCGGATCGACGTAATCTGCGCGATTCCATCCTGATCGAACTGCGGGTAGAACGAACCCGGGTACTCCGTCCAGAACGTCGGCATTCTAGTGCCGGGCTGAATCCCCAGCGGGTCGATCAGCCAATCCAGGATCCAGTCCGGCTGAAGCCGCTCGGCTGCCATCCGCAGGTCTGGAGCCAGATTCGCAACGTCCTGATCCTCGGGAATCGTGTCGAGCACGTGGCACTGTTGACAGCGCAGTAACTCAAACAGCTCCTGGCCCGTACGGGTCGTAGCCACGTCCACCACCATCTCGTGCGTGCGAAACGGGCCGACGGTATCTGAGACCGCCGCGAAGTAGTCAAGCACGTCGTTCCAGTGCGCATCGTCGAGCCCGAAGGTCGGCATGCGTACCTCGAGCCACGGCCGGATAGTGATCGGGCCACGGAAGAAGGCATAGAGCCACTCCGGCCGCACTTTCGCACCTTCGGGTGTCAGCAGCGGTGGCGCCAGTGACGGATCGGAAACGAGCTCTCGGTAGTCTCCGCCATCCCCTTCGATCTCGTGACACCCCACACAGTTCCGACGTCGAACAAGGTTACGACCATCGATGACGGCGTCCTTCCGCGCCGAGCGCGGCACCTGCGCCACCTTCGGCTGCACGTCTCGCTGAAAGCTCAGCACCGCCGTCGTCAGCAGCCGCGCCTCGACCTCAGTAAATCCGAAGTCCGGCATCCGAAGCTTCTCCAGGGGCTGCAAAATGCGGTTCCGGTCATAGTCTCTGGGGTCGAGCAACTTATGGTTGATCCAGTCCCGCTTAGTGTGCGGAATATCGTGCACGAACGCGAAGTCGAATCGTGACAGCAGTTTGCTCCCCTCTTCCGACAACTCGGTCCCGATCGGCTGCGTGTCCTCGAAGCCACCGATCTCGTGACAGCTGTAACAGCCATAGCGACCGATCGCGCGGCGTCCGAGATCGAGCTGCCGTTCCTCGGCGCTCATTCCCGTAATCGTCGTCTGGGCCTCCGCATAGGGCACGATCGCGCGCATGTAGTCCAGCAGCACGGCCTCGATGTCGGCTGCCTGATAGGTTGCCTGGGCTCCCGTGCCTGCACTGCCGGTCAGTCCGACGAGATACGCAGCCACGTCCGCGACTTCGCTGTCGGTTAACCGCAGATCCGGCATGTACGTTTCGGGGTTGTAGTGCCGCGGGTCCCGCACCCAGTCGAACAACCAATCGAACGTGGTCTTGCTGCCAACGGCCTGCAGCGGCTGGCCGAATGTGCGACGCGGCCCGGCCTCCTCCCGCGTCTCCTCGCCGACGATGTGACACCCTAGACAGCCTACCGACTCGACCAAGCGCTGCCCGTTCTCGACATTGCCAGGGCGCGGGTCCGCGATGGCGTACTCGTGCGGCTCGGAACTCGCGAACAGGTAGGCCACGATGGCGTCGATCTCGACCTCGTTCCGAATCGCGTCCTCCGGACCCTCCGTGTTCGAGTTGTACCAAATCCTGGGCATCCACGTGCTCGGCTTGACCGCGCGCGGATCCCGGATCCAGTTCGCCGCCCATTCCTCGGTAAGCTTCGACCCGATCTTCGTCAGGTTCGGACCTGGCTTACGCAGCTCCTCGAAACCCACGGTCTTATGACACGAGTGGCACCCTGCCCGCTCGTACATCCCGTAAGCCAAATTCAGGTTCTGAGCCTCGGGCACGAAGACCTCACCGCGATGACACTTCGCGCACGAGGCTTCCGCCATTCCGGCCGGCAGCATCGGAAAGTCCCAAAGATGCGACTCCTCCCAGTGATACTCCTCTTCCCACTGCGCCATCTGCTCGTCGGTGGCCGGTGTGTGAGCGGCGTCGACGAAGTTGATGGACTGCCCCATGCCCTCATGGCAAACCGTACACCCAACAGTCTGGAGCGTGTGCGGCGACGCACTGCCCACATAGACATCTAGGTTAGGATGCGTGCGGAACGGCTGCGGATACTCTTCGTAGCCCGCGCGATCGATCGCGAGGTGGCAGGTCTGGCACCGGTCCATCTTCGGAACGCGGGTGAAGTTCACATCGTCCACGATGTTCGGGGTGATGACCTGGCGCACCGTCAACGTCGGCGCCAGGAAATCCAGAAGCGGTGCATTCAGGAGATAGTCGTCGATCAGACTCGGATCGAGGTCTCGGACCAGGCCCTCCAGCCGCGCGGTGTCACCGGTCAGCGCCGACAACTGCTCGTCAATGGCGGTGACCTCGCCACTGAACGACGCAAGCCGGTCCCGCAGCCCGTCCCGCGTCGCCGTCAAGGTTTCCACCTCGATTCCCAACTCCACCCAGCGCTCGTAGAGCGCAGTGACCTCCAACCCGCCCGGCACCTCCGCCGCCGGGTCGCTGGCACGGATCACATCCCGCCGTGCCTCGAAGGCATAGCGCTCCGCGTCATAGATCGCCTTGGTGCCCTGGAAGGCCTGGGTCGCCACGAATAGCTCAATCCCAACGCCGGCCAACTGGCTTTCCACGTCAGCCATCTGCACCTGGTTTGCCCCCACCTGCTGCTCGGCCGCGGTGCGCTCCGCCGTCAGCTCGGCGACAAGGGCCTGGTCGACCGCCGCTTCGGCCTGGATTAAGCTGGCGAGGGTGACCTCTCGCTCGAGCTGGGTGAACTGCCGTTGATAGTTCTTCCACTCCCGATCGTAGTCGTCCCAGACCATCCATATCGTCGCGAAGAGCACGAACAGGCTGGACGCGGCGAAGACCACGTTCAGGAAATCGATATTGTAGGCGTGTCCGACTGCCCTCTTGTCTGCCATGGCGCTAGCTTCTAGATATTGAAGAAGAACTCAGGAATCGAAACGACGTATTTCAAGTTAAACACCCACCGCGTCAGCATCTTCACCGGCAGCGACAGCATCATCAGAAAAAGCAGGACCGCGACGTAATATCGGACCGGCCCCAGTTTCTCGTAATACTTGGCAAGCCCCTTCTTGGCCAGCAAAACTGGCAACACGGCCACGTAGGCGACCGCCGCCAGGATTCCGAAAATCTCCCGGATGAACCAGTTCTCTGGCAGCGCCATCCCAAATCCACTCACCCAGATGTACTCGGACAGCTGGACGTTGGTCAGCGGCTCGAGCTTGTGGATATCCCAGTACTCGAAGGGACCGAAGAAGTTCCAGTTCGGTCCGCGGAGGAAAGTCCCCAGCACGATCAGAGACGACCAGAGGACCACGAAACCGAATAAGAAGATCGTGATCTCCGCGCGGCGCTCGTTGAACGTGAAGTAGCCATTCCCCTTCGGATTCTTGTCGATGTAGGGGATCGCCATTAACCCGACGATAATCAACGAGGGCAGCACTACACCGGCCAGCCACGGGTCGAAATAGACGAGCATCTCCTGTAACCCAAGGAAATACCACGGTGCCTTCGAGGGGTTCGGGGTAGCGGCGTTGTTGGCCGGCTGCTCCAGTGGGGCCTCGAGCACGATCGACCAGACGATCAGGATTACGGTGCAGACCACCATCGCGATCAGCTCCGTGTAGACCAGATCGGGCCAGGTCCACACTCGGTCCTCTTCGTCCTTTTCGATCAACGGCTCGCCGGCGGCGAGCCGACGGTCGTTGCGCACCGCCTCGCGCATCGAAAACCAGGTGAAGAAGATGAGCAGAAAGATTAGCGCGACGATAGGAACATTGTCCGGCTTGGCGATGATCAGGTGGAAGTTCTCGTCCGTCAAACCGAAGCCGAAGAACACGGCCAGAAAACCCATCAGGCCCCAGCCCCACCGGTCGGACGCAAACGCCTCCCGCTTCCAGACAATCAGGATAAGCGCGACGACGGTGGTAAGGAAGAACAGTCGCGGGTCGGCGAACAGGTCGATGAAGCTCTTGATCGCGTCCATGGCTCGTTTCCGATCAACGTTGCTACCGGGCGTCCCCGAACCGGGAACTGGCGACGCCCACAAACCGATGCTGCAGTCTGACTCCCGCGGCGGTCGCTAACAACGGATCGCTACAGCGGACCAGAGATGCCCCCATCTTTCCTGACGCGCCAGAAATGTATCGCCATCAGGAACCCGATCACCAGCGGCAACGCGACGCAGTGCAGCACGTAGAATCGCAGCAGGGCACCCTCGCCCACAAACGTGCCGCCGAGCAACGCGAATCGTGCGTCGGCGGCCGCGTGTACCAGCTGCGTGTCGCCCAGTGCCATCAACTGAGCACCCGGACCCTCGTGCCCGAGGAACGGCGTCGCGCGCGCCATGTTCGAGCCGACCGTGATCGCCCAGATCGCCAGCTGATCCCACGGCAGCAAATAGCCAGTGAACGACAGTAGCAGCGTCAGCACCAGCATGATGACTCCGACGTTCCAGTTAAACTCACGTGGAGGCTTGTACGAGCCCGTCATGAACACACGGAACATGTGCAGCCAGACGGTGATGACCATCGCGTGAGCGCCCCACCGGTGTATCTCCCGCATGATGCCGAGTGGCACGTGCTCCCGCAGCCCCACGATGTCCGAGTAGGCATACTCGAGTGTCGGACGGTAATAAAACATCAGCAACAACCCGGTAAAGGTCAGGACCAGGAACAGAAAGAAGCTGATGCCGCCCATGCACCACGTGTAGCGTAGCCGAACACCCGATTTCCGCAACCGGACGGGGTGGATGTGCAGGAACACGTTCGACAGCATGACGAGAACCCGGTTCCGATCGTTGATCGGCGCGGCGTGCCGGAAAATCGACGTCCAGATCTGCGTCTCGGTAATCCAGTCCCATGCGCGCACAAGCGGCGGGGCCTTCGGGTTGACAGTCTTCGTATCAGCCATGGTCGGTCAAATCTCAAGGAAGGACTCGGGGTCGCTCCACTGGCCAAGCTCTTCTTGGAACTTCCGGCCCTTGTCGACCAGAATCTGGCCGTCTTCGGCCAGCACGATCCGCGTTCGCTCCAGCGGCCTGGGCGCCGGTCCCTCGAAATTGATACCGGTCGGGCGGAACCCGCTGCCGTGGCACGGGCATTTGAATTTGTTCTCCGCCGACAGCCAGTTCGGCGTGCAGCCCAGATGCGTGCACACGGAGAACAGCGCGTAGAACCCTGGTGAGCCGCTGACGGCGTTGCTTTCCGTTCGGACGATCCAGACCCCGAACTGGTCCTTGAAGCGCTCATCGACCCCCAGGCCGAACTCCTCTGGAAACCCAACGGTAAACTGGGACGGCGGCTCGTTCAGTACGTTCGGAAACATGAAGCGGCCGGTCGCGGCGAGGCATCCAGCCGAGGCGGCGGTGAACGCCCCCCAGGCGAGCCCCATCCACCCACGCCGCCCCATCAGCGGCGACATATCATCCGCCGCAGCCTTTGCCACCGGACGCGCCGCGACGCGTGTCGTGCGGCCCGCGAGTTTCGTATCAGTAGCCGCCACCGCGGCTACCGATTTCGCCCGCGCGGGCGGTGGCTTGTCCGGAACGGGTCGGGTTGTCTGATCGTCAGCCATCTCCGTACCTCATCATCACCGGTATCCGCACCAAAGCGTTCGAGCCGACTCCTGCCTCAGGACGACCTCCCCGGCGGCATGACTAGGCCGACCGATCATTACCGTCGTTCCGCGACGTTATAGCTCATCGGGGAGGGATCCATCGCCGCCAGCGTCTCCATCGCCGCCTGTCGCACCTTAAAACTGTCGTCCTGCTCCGCGAGTACCGCAACCGGCGACCTGAGATTTTCCGCCACAGAGAGAGCACCGAGCGCCGCAACCGCACGCAATCCGCTGATCATCACGTCACTCGCCGGGTCGACCAGGGTCTCGGACGGTATCACGAGCCCGCTCAAGTAATCCCGGTCGAGCATGCGACGGAGCACCCTCACGCCGCGTCCGTCGCCATGACGGGCCAGCGACACCGCAGCGTTCCATTGGACATCGGGCACCGGATCGTCGAGCGCGGCGCGCAACGTCGTGTGGGTCCCGTCGTCAGGCAACACCCCCAGCGCGTAGACCACCATCTTGCGTACGCCGGCGTCCTGCGACCTATACATCGCCCCAATCAGCGGAACCACCGCCTCGTCGCCCACTGAGGCGAGCGCCCAAATCACACTGATGACGGTCTCAGGATCCGGATCGTCCAACGACTCGGCCAACGTAGAGATCGTCTCGGACGGTGGGGACTCGAGCCGCCCGATCGCGAGCGCGAGATAGCGCCGAACCCTTGGGTCGTCGCCCCTCGACTCGACGAACGCACGCATCAGCGCCGGCGCCAGATCCGGGAACCGTATCTCGGTGTCCGGGTCGTCCATCAACCGGGATAACTCATAGGCCGCCGGCCACCTTCGCTCACGTCCGCCGGTACGCACGTCGTTCAAATACTCCTGCGGCGTGCGCTCGTCGGTCACCATCATGCGGAACCCACCGTAGATCGCCACGACCACCGCAACCACCGTGAGGGGGATCAGGAAGAACTGCGCCGCAAGAGACGGTGCGGCCGCAAGCGTATCGATCGGGCGCGCGGACTCGCGCTCGCCAAGCTTCTGCATCGGTGCGTCTTGAAAATCAGGGAATCCGAGCGCTCGCCGACCAGCGCTTGTGCATTCATTCACAAGGCATGTCGGGCCTCCCGCCGGCAACCCCTAACGACGGCGAATGCTACTATGCTTCCACGCGCAGGGTCAAGCTCGACCCGACGGGCCAGCCCCCTCACAATCCGGCGCTGCCAACCAAGGAGGGCTCTGGCGGCCCTGCACGGCCCCGCCCGAGCGCTCAGATCCGGGGCAGCGTCACCTCGAGTTGCGCCTGATACTTGCCCTTCTTGTCCGCGTACGACGTCTCGCAGGCCTCGTCACTCTGAAAAAACAGCACCTGTGCGATTCCCTCGTTCGCGTAGATCTTCGCCGGCAGCGGCGTCGTATTCGAGATTTCGAGAGTCGCCGTTCCCTCCCACTCGGGCTCGAACGGTGTAACGTTGACGATGATGCCACAGCGCGCGTAGGTCGACTTTCCAAGACAGATCGTCAGAACGTTCCGTGGAATCCGGAAATACTCGACCGTCCGCGCCAGCGCAAACGAGTTGGGTGGGACAATGCACACTTGCTCCTTAACGTCGACGAAGGATCGAGGGTCGAATGCCTTCGGATCGATGACCGTGGTGTTGATGTTGGTAAAAATCTTAAACTCGTCCGCCACGCGGATGTCATAGCCGTAGGACGACAAACCGAACGACACGACATCCTGCCGCACCTGACTCTCGACGAACGGATCGATCATCCCTCCCCGGGCCATCTTCTTGATCCACCGGTCGGACTTGATACTCATTTCTTATGTCGGGCTCCGCCCCACACTCCGGCGCCGGCGCTCGCTGTGGCCCCAACGGCCCGCGCCGCTTCCACGCGGGCAGGGACGTGCGAACCGAAGAGAGCCAACGCAGCCTCGGCCCCTCCTACCTCCTCAATTAAAGGACTCACCGTCGCCACCACACCAGCATCAGTGTGAGCGCAACGCTCAGCAGCAGCGAGGTCCCGATCGGCGCGTACCACGTGACGTTGCCACGGCGATACACGATATCGCCCGGCAGGCGTCCCAGGGGCACTCCCAGCATCAGCAGGGCTCCGACCCCAGCTGCCACCAGACCGGCTACGACCAGGATCTTTCCCATTACTCCACCGGCCGTCGCGCTGCTCCTTGGTGGCCTGTGCTCTGAAGACAGCCAGGAGTCCTTCAGGAAACGGACCACTTAGCCTAGCTCGACGCCGCGGAAGAAGTAGCTCAACTCCAACGCCGCCGTCTCGGAGGCATCGGACCCGTGTGTGGCGTTGCGCTCGATCGAAGTGCCGAACCGCCGCCGCAGGGTCCCTTCGTCTGCCTTCGCCGGGTCAGTAGCCCCCATCACCGTTCGCCATCTGATAATTGCGTCGTGCGCCTGGAGAGCCAGCACGATGGCCGGTCCGGACGACATGAACGTCGTCAGGGCGTCGAAGAATGGACGTTCCCGATGGACCTCGTAAAACCCTTCCGCCTCGCTCTTGGTCATCCGCACCAGCCGCATCCCGCACACGCTGAAGCCGGTCTCCTCGATCCGCTGCAGAATGGCTCCGGTATGGCCGGCCGATACTGCGTCTGGCTTGATGATCGCGAACGTACGTTCCATCGATTCCGTTCTGTGCCAGTCAACTTGGCGCCCGCCCGACCCCGTGCCGAATTCCGCGCCGATACTACGGGCTGCGCCCTCGGTGTCTCCCTACCCGAGGCCGTTCATTATCTCGGTCAATACCGATCTCGGTGGCCGCACCTGACCTTCGGTCAGCGAGGCGAGCGGCTCATCCACCAGGTTCAGCATGGTCAGAAAGTCCTCGGCCACCGGCTCCACGTAGATGAGCCCGGTCGCAAACTCACCGCGTCCGTGGGTTTCGTGGAGCACCCGCAGCGCCTGTACCTTGTCGGTCGGGTTGTGGGCCTCGTCGAGCTTCTTCAGATACAGACGTGACCCGTCGTGGAGCGTGACCTCCTGAGCGGTGCCCGGCGCGTAATCTACGGTAATGTCATCGAAGTACGGCACGAAGTCGAGCTCCTCCAGTGGGTCGTCGTGCTTCTTTACGTAGGCGTAGCTCTTGGTCGACCCCTCGTGGTCGTTGAAGGTGACGCAGGGCGACAGCACGTCGAGCATGGCCGTGCCGCGATGACTGAGCGCCGCCTTCAGGATGGCAGTCAGCTGCTTCTTATCGCCTGAGAAAGACCGTGCCACGAAAGTCGCGCCGAGCTGCACGGCGAGCGCGCAGAGGTCGATCGGCGGGAGGTCGTTCACCACACCCGTCTTCAGCGTCGAGCCCACATCGGCGGTCGGAGAGAACTGACCCTTGGTCAGGCCGTAGCAGCCGTTATCTTCGACGATATAGATGATCGGTAGGTTCCGCCGCATCAGATGGACAAATTGTCCGATACCGATCGCCCCGGTGTCGCCGTCGCCGCTCACACCGATCGCGACAAGGTTCTTGTTCGCCAGCAGCGCCCCGGTTCCGACCGACGGCATCCGACCATGCACCGCGTTGAAGCCGTGGGCGGACCCGAGGAAATACGCAGGGCTCTTGCTCGAGCAACCGATACCGGACAGTTTTACGACCCGGGTAGGCTCGATGCCCATCTCGAAGCAGGCGTCGATGATTCGCTCGGAGATCGCGTTATGCCCGCACCCGGCGCACAACGTCGTCTTGCCGCCACGGTACTCAGGAAGACTGAGACCGATCCGGTTAATCTTCTTCTTCTTTCCAGGGAAGGATGTCGCTGTCGCCACGGTGCGTCCTTTACTTGTGTCGTTCTGTCGGTTTCCATTCGACCACCGAGACCGGGTAGCGCCTTGCGCCGCTACTCGCCCCCAACTCCCGCATCATT
>Ga0310121_10000028_pt1 | contig 133175 bp, 121 predicted proteins | sample CB27_Tmax_986_MG_FD_203504 | JGI IMG/M metagenome (GOLD analysis project Ga0310121, IMG submission 203504) | Marine microbial communities from Western Arctic Ocean, Canada - CB27_Tmax_986 | ecosystem: Environmental > Aquatic > Marine > Oceanic | place: Canada: Western Arctic Ocean | collected... | reverse complement strand
GTGATCGTGATCGAAAACCAACCGGACGGCTCGCTCCCGGACCTCCAGTGAGTATCTCCTCGGTCTTCCCATGGACCCCATCCGCCCAAACAATGGAGCCTCCAGGAAACCCGGGGCGGGTCACTTTGCGGTGAACCTGTCCAAGGTGAGCCGCCCCGCCGCGGAGCCGACGCCGATGTCCTCGGTACGCAGGTCGAACAGGTCCGCGCCCCGCTCGCCCCCGAGGGCGCGCAGGGGCTGGGCGCGAACCTCCGACTCCAGAAGGAACTCCACCTTCATCCCCATCGCCCGAAGCCTCTCGGCCTCGGCTTCCGCCAGATCCGGATCCAGGATGCGGTGCAGGTGGAAGCCGCCGCGGCGCGCAAGCAGATCCGCCTCATAGGCTGACAAGTCCAGGGCCTCCGCCAGTCGCTCGGTCCGGGCCGAGGTGATGTCCAGGACGATCAGGACGCGTTCTTGCCCGGCAGCCTCCCCTTCCTCCAGGGGAACGAGTGGGCCGAACAGCGTCGGTGAGCCCTCCGTGGGTCCGACCGGAACGACGTCCTCTGGCAATTCCGCGCCGCAGTAGAGGCAGCGGGCTCGGGCGACGGCCACCGGACGCCGACACGCGGGACACTCCGCCACGTCAGACCGCGAAACGGAAGTTGATTACGTCGCCGTCCTTCACGTCGTACTCCTTGCCTTCGAGGCGCAGGCTGCCTCGCTCCCGGCACGCGGCCAGCGAGCCCGCGGCCAGGAGATCTTCGAACGCCACCACCTCCGCTCGGATGAAGCCGCGCTCGATATCGGAGTGGATCGTTCCCGCTGCGGTCTGCGCCCGTGTGCCCCTGCGGATGGTCCAGGCCCGGCACTCGTCCTCTCCCACCGTGAGGAACGACACGAGGCCCAGGAGCTCGTACGAGCTCTGAATGACACGGTCGAGCCCGGGCTCGGCGAGGCCTAGATCGTCGCGGAAGGCCTGGGCGTCCTCGGCCGACAGCTCCGCCATCTCCGCTTCGATTGGCGCGGAGACGGCGCACACCGCGACCTGAGGACGGCGAGCGAACCCGGTGAGACCCGAGGAGTCGAGATAGGCAGCGGCCTCGCGCATGCGGTCTTCGTCGAGGTTTGCGACGAGCAGCAGGGGCTTCTCGGAGAGCAGCGAGTATCCTCGCAAGCGCCGTCTCTCGTCGTCGGTGAGACCCAGCTCGCGCAGCGGCTTCTCGGCTTCGAGCCCGTCCTTCAACCGGAGGAACAGTTCCCTCTCCGCCACCTCCTCGGGCAGCCTGGTCTTCTGTATGCTCGCCTCGAGCCGCTCGATCCGTCGTTCGACCGTCTCCAGATCTGCGAGGATGAGCTCGAGCTCGAGAGTGCTCGCATCCCGCAGCGGGTTGGTCGATCCCTCCGGGTGAGGAGCCAGATCCGACTCGAACACTCGCACCACGTGGACGAGGGCGTCCACGCCCCGCAGCGCCGGCAGGTCGACCAGCGCCGAGCCCTCGCCCCGGGCGACGCCTGGGACGTCCACGTACTCCACCGTCGCCCAGGTCTTCTTCCTGGGGTTGAAGATGCCGGCCAGGGATTCCACCCGGGCGTCGGGCACCCGCGCGATGCCCACCCGGGCCTCGGGCCGTCCGCCCTGACCGGTCCCGGCGTGACCTGTGAGGAGCTGGAAAAGGGTGCTTTTTCCCACCAGTGAGAGACCAAGGATGCCCGCTTTCATGCCCGGGATTATAGCGGTCGTCATCGGTACACTCGCATCGCCCGTCCCAGGCGTGAGCGTTGTGGCGCTTCCGGCCGAATCGGCCGACGGACGCGAAACGCGCCCGGGAGTGAAAAACACAGATCCGTGATGCTGCCCGTCCTGCTCGTTCTCGCGCTCCAGGCGGGCCTCGCACCATCGGGCGAAGGCTCACCCTCCCCTACGCCCCAGGGCGAGGGTCCGGTTGTCGTCTTTCTCGTGGACAACTCGGCCTCGCTGCCTCCCCTCGACCCGGGAGAAAAGCGACGCGTGGCGCTCCAGAAGATGCTCGGCTTCGTGGAGGGCAGCCGGCAACGCCTAATTCTCTTCGGCAGGCGGAGCGAGCTGTCGATGGACGACACCGAGCGCTACCGCAACGACGGGCAGTGGACCGACTTCTACCACGCCTTCCGCAAGACCGACGGCATCGTCGCCTCCTACCCCGCGGGCACCGATGTTCGAATCGTGCTCCTGACGGACGCCATCGTCGACCCGGATCCCGCGGACTGGCCGGACCTTCCCCCGGGGGAGGATCTGGCGACCCACAACATCCAGCGCACGGTGGAGCTGCTCCGGAAGCTCGGCACGCCGCTCTACGTGATCCTCGTGGGCGATCCCACCAACGAGAACGTGGCGGACGCCGATCGCGAGCAGTCCCCGGGCTTCGTCCTCGAGATGGTGAGGGCGGCCAACGGCGCGGCGGCAGCCCCGCTGGCGCAGACGCTGGCGTCGTTCTTCTCCGACGACGGCACCCTGCTTCGCAAGTTCGTCTACAGGATCCGACCCGACGAGGGGCTCGAGAAGATCGAGCCGACGGTGCGTCGCATCGCCGCTCCTCCCCGTCCCGAGATCGAGATGCGAATCTTCGGCTACTTCATTCTTCCCCTCGTCCTCCTTCTGCTGGCTCTCGTCGGACTGCTCGTGCACACCTTTCCCGGCCCGGGGGATCTCGAGATCCCCCGGGCTCGGCCTGGGCCAGCCGGTGCACGTTGCGGCCGACAAGCTGCACCGAACGCGGGACGGCTCGTGGGCGGCGCAGGGGCTGAGCCTGGTGAAGGATCCGCGGGAGGCCGCGGCCACGTTCACGCTTCGCGGCGCCGAGGTCGCGCTCACCGGCGCCGGCCTGGACACGACGGGTCTCGACCCGGCGGATGCCGCGCTCCTGCCCCTGGAGCCCGACGTGGTTCGTACGGCGATCGAAGCAGCGACCGACTCGGGCACGCGTGAAGAGAAGATTCACGCCTTGAACCTCGACTACATGGCCAAGAGCATGAGCCCGGAGGAGGCGGCGCGCATCCTGACCCTCCCGCCCTCCGAGAGGGCGCTCGTGCCCGCCCTGGATTTCGTCCGGGCCAAGGTCCAGCTGGCGTTCAGCGATTCCCTGCGTGAGCGGCTGCTCAGCCCCGCGCTCCAGCTGACGACCTATGGCCGGGACGCGGCCCGGAGCGAGGTGGAAGCCAGTTCCCGCCTTCGGATCGGGCGATACGGCTTCGTGGTGCGCGAGCTCAAGCGGGGTGGCCGCCGGGACGCCCGGCTCGTTTTGAACTACGATCGGGGTCCGTCGCTCCTCGGGCTGAAGACCATCGTTCCCGATCGTCTCCAGCAGGTGCTGCGTTTTCGCCGCAGCCGTCAGCGGGCGGTGAGCCAGGAATCACCATGGACGGAACGATTCTCGCCGCCGGTATCGACATCCGCGAGCTGCGGCTCGAGGTCCGCTTTCTCAAGCGAGACCCGGAGCTGGTCGAAGAGGCCACGACCGGACAGGCGATGCTCGACACCGTCATCAGGGGTCCGGCGCAGCTGGTGGTGCTGGGCACGAAGCTCGACGACATGCCGCTCCCGGACATAATCGAGGGCATCCGCAAGGGCCCGGCAAGCGAGCGGGTCTCGATCCTCGTTCTGATCCCGGCCTCGGAGCCCATGGGTACCGAGGGGCTGGTGCTCGGTGCCGGCGCCAACGCGGTCCTGCGGAGACCCCTCGACCGTTTCGTTCTCGAAAGCTGGCTGGCCAAGCTCCTCGACGTCCCACAGCGAGTCCAGACTCGTGTGCCCGTTCACGTTCAGGTGGTCGGCACGCCGCGCACCGCTCCGAACGGCCACTTCTACGGGCTCACCCGCAACGTCAGCGTGCACGGGATGCTGCTCGCGAGCCCGGTCAAGATCGAGAGCGACGACCTCGAGATCGATCTGCCCGAGCCCGAGGGGCGCGTGAGGGTTCTGGGGCGGGTCGTGCGGGATGCTCCCGACGTGGGCTGGCCCTACATCGGATACGGGATCGAGTCCCTCTTTCTCCCCGAGGGCGGTCAGCGTGCGATCGAGCGCATCGTGGACCGGGAGAACCCCCCGGAGCCTCTCGCGCCGCTGTGGGCGCCGGGTGCGATCCACTCGACCGTTCGGCGCGGCGAGTGGATCTACGAGCTCACCGAACCCCTGCACACCGAGGGTCTCTTCCTCGTGGAAATACGCCGAGCCATGCGCGGAGACTGGCGCCCCGGCTCGCAGCCCGTTCTACGTGGTCCAGGGGGCGACGGCCACCGACGCGCTTCAGTCGGCCCGCGACTTCGTCCTCGAGCACGGCTAGTGCCCCCTCTCGCCCGCCCCTGAGGCCGCCGTGGCCCGCCTCAGCGTCCTTCTGCCGGTGCGCGACGCCCGGGACACCCTGTCCGAGTGCCTCGGGTCGCTTCGCTCCCAGACGCTCACGGACCACGAGGTCGTCGTCGTGGATGACGGCTCCTCCGACACGACCCCCGCCGGCCTCGAGGCCTGGGCCCGGGAGGACCCTCGCCTGCGAGTCCTGCGCACGTCCCGCCTGGGCCTCGTCCCCGCGTTGAACCTCGCGCTGGCCGAGGCCCGGGCCCCGCTCGTGGCCCGAATGGACGCCGACGATGTCGCCCACCCCGAGCGCCTCGAAAAACAGGCCCGGCGTCTCGACGAGGACGCTCGGGTCGACGTGCTCGGCTGTCGCGTGGAGCTCGTCTCCGAGATGGGCGTGCCGCCTGCAGGGGGCATGCGTGCCTACGTGGACTGGTCGAACGAGCTGCTCGGCCATGAGGCGATGGAGCGCGACCGTTTTGTCGAGTCCCCGCTCGTTCACCCCAGTGTGGCCATGCGGCGGCAGACGCTCCTTGACCTAGGCGGCTGGCGCGACATGGACGGCCCCGAGGACTACGAGCTGTGGCTCCGCGGTTTCGAAGCCGGCCTGCGGTTCGAGAAGCTCGACGAGGTCCTCCTCCGATGGCGCGATCGCCCGGACCGGTTGACCCGGACGGACCCCCGGTACTCGCCCTCGAGGTTCCTCGCGACGAAGGTGGCCGCGCTGGGCCGCGGCCCCCTGGCCTCGGGGCGCCCCGTCGTTGTCTGGGGCGCCGGCACCATCGGCAAGGCCTGGGCCTGCGCGCTGAAACGGGCGGGCCACCAGGTCAAGGCGTTCGTCGAGGTTCATCCTCGGAGGATCGGAGAGACCATCCACGGGGCCCCGGTGATTGCCGTCGTCGATGCCGCCGGGCTCCGCGGGCCGCTTCATCTCGCCGCCGTCGGGCAGAGGGGTGCCCGCGAGCGCATCCGCGCCGAGGCCGCCCGCCTCGGCCTCGTGGACGGGCACGACCTGCTGGCCGTGGCCTGAGCGGTCGCTATAATCGGCGGATATGCGCCGACGCGAGACGCACACACGGGCGAGGCTCTGGCTGGTCCTGCTTCTGAGCCTCGGGATCTCCGCTGCTTCCCTTGCGAGGGACGAGCCCCCGCCCCCGGCGACCTTCACCGAGATCCTCGGTCGCATCCTCGAAATGGAGGACACTCGCTCGACGGGCGGGAGCGAGCTCGCTCGCCTGCTGCGCCACGACGAGCCGGGGATTCGCAGGCGCGCGGCGCTGGCCGCGGGCCGGATCGGCGACCCATCCCTCGTGCCCGCCCTGCTCGATCTGATGAACGACCCAGAGATCGAGGTGGAGAAGATGGCCGTCTTCGCGCTGGGGCTCGTCGGGGACCCGGCCGCTGTCGACCGTCTCGTCGCCGCCCTCGGAGACTCGGAGCCCGTCGTTCGTGGCCGTGCGGCCGAGGCCCTGGGACGCATCGGCGATCCCACCACAGCAGACGTAGTCGCCGCGTTCGTCATGCGGGCCAGTCCTCGTTCCGAGGGCGTCGTGACCGTCCGCGGAGACGACCCGGGCAACCCCGACGACCCCTGGGTCGAGCTGCGGCTGGGCCTCCTCGCCATCGCCGCCCTTCGGGACGGGCCTTCGGCCGAGAAGGCCCTCCTGCTGCGTGGCGGCCCGCGCTTCGACTGGTGGGTGTCGACCTGGGTCGCGATGCGGCTGGAGAACCCCGCCCTGTCCCCCGTTCTGGTGGCGGCGGCCCGGTCGGACGACGCTCACTCCCGAGCGCTCGGCGCCCGCGGGCTCGGCGCACTCGAGGACGTCTCGGCCTTCGACGTGCTCACGTCACTCGCCCGCGACGAGAACGAGAGCGTGGCCTTCGAGGCCTTGCGAGCACTCGGCCTCCTCGGTGACGAGCGGGCGCGCCCGCTGGCCGCGTCGCTCATGAGCTCGCCGAGCGAGGTCGTCCGACGGCAGGCGCTCCTGACGCTGGCGGCGTTGCCGGCCGAGAGGCGCCTCCGTTCCCGGATCGTCCCTGTGGTGGGCGACCCTTCCCCGTGGATCCGCGCTGCCGCTCTTGCGGCACTGGCGCGCACGGACCGCGACAACTTCGCGCTGGTGCTCTCCGGGATGGACGCCGATCCGGTGTGGTGGGTGCGCGCCGCCCTCGCCACGGCCCTCGGCGGGCTCGGCGACGAGATGAGCGTCCGCATCCTGCACGGCATGCTCGAGGACGACGACGCCCGGGTGCGGCCTGCCGTCTTCGAGGCGCTGGCTCGCGCCCGCGGCGACGACGCGGCCGACACCCTTCGCCGCTACCTTGCCGACGCCGACCCCGGAGTGCGCGCCTCGGCGGCAGAGAACCTGGCTGCGCTCGGCGTGAAGGGGTTGAGCGGCGAGCTTCACGAGGCGTGGACGTGGGGGCTCGCCGACGGGGCACCCGAGGCCCGGCTCGTCGCAGTGAGCGCGCTCGGGGAGCAGGGCGACGCCGAGGCCCTGTCGGCCCTCACGCAGATCGCGCACTGGGATCCCTCGCGGGCGGTCCGTGCCCGGGCGGTGGCGGCGGTGAAGGCCGCGGATGCCCCGGCCCCCGGCGACGCCGGGCCCGAGAGGGTCGTCCGTCCCGCCCTCGACTACCGCGAGGCGATGGCACCCCACTACCCGCTCCCTGGCATGTCGCTCTTCACGCCCCGGGTCTTTCTACAGACCCGGCACGGCGTCATCGAGATTCATCTTGACGTGGTGGCGGCGCCGCTCACCAGCGCCTCGTTCGTCCGTCTCGTGCAGCGCGGCTTTTACGACGGCCTCACGTTCCACCGGATCGAGCCCGGCTTCGTCGTCCAGGGTGGCGATCCCAGGGGCGACGGCTACGGGGGCCCGGGCGACACGCTGCGTTCCGAGGTCGGCCGCCGTCCGTTCGCCCGAGGCTCGTTCGGGTTGGCGGATGCCGGAGAAGACACAGGCGGCAGCCAGTTCTTTTTCGCACTGTCGCCCCAGCCGCACCTCGACGGGCGCCACACGCGGTTCGGCACGGTGGTTGCGGGTCTCGAGGTTCTCGACCGGATCCGCCCCGGTGACGTGATCGAGCGGATCCAGGTCTGGACCGGAGAGTGAGCCGGGTTGGACGAGCCCCCTATTCGCCTTCTTGCCCTCGACATCGACGGGACGCTGCTGACCAGCGACCGTGAGGTGTCTCCTCGCACGCGCCGGGCGCTGGACGCCGCCCGGGCCAGGGGTGTGCGGGTCCTGCTCGTCACCGGTCGTCGGCTTCCCTCCGCCCGTCGCATTGCGCAGGGCCTCGGCGGCCAGGTCCCGATGGTCCTGCACAACGGTGCTCTCGTCGTCGAAGCAGACCAACTCCTGCGCTCGCGACCCCTGCCCAGAGCCGCCGCTCGGGACGCGGTGGAGCTCGGTCTATCGATGGACGCGGAGCCGGTTCTGCACTGCGGGGCCCGGGGCGAGGGACGGCTGGTCATCCGGGAGGCCGGGCGCCCGTCGCTCCTGGTGCGCCACTACCTCGAGAGAGCGGCGGAGGACGTGAGGACAGCCCCCGACCTGGTGGCGGCCCTCGAGGAGGAGGAGCCCATCCAGGTGATGTTCGGCGGAACGCGCGCCGAGATGGATCCGGTTCGAGAGGCCCTCGAGGCCGGCCTCGAGGGCCGGGCGCGAATCGAGCGCAGCGTGTACCCGGCCAGCGACCGCGCGATCCTGGAGGTGCTCGAGCGCACCGTGGGCAAGGCCGGCGCCGTGGCCTTTCTCCAGGAGCGCTGGGGCATCAGCTCGGCGGAGACACTCGCCGTGGGTGACAACTGGAATGACGAAGAGATGATCGCCCGGGCGGGGAAGGGCTTCATCATGGGCAACGCCGATCCGGAGCTGCACCGGATGGGGTGGCCGGTCCTGCCAACGAACGACGAGGACGGTCTCGCCGAGGCCATCGAAACCCACGTACTCGGGGGAGAAAAGAAAAGGGGGTGAGTTGCTCACCCCCTTTCGGCCGTGGCTGACGTCGGGCCTCTACTTCTTCCTGGCTGCCTTCTTCTTCTTCGCCGGCATTCGCTACATCCCCCCTTCCTCTCGTTTCGGTGGCCTTGCGGCGATCAGGCGCCGTCAGCGCACGCGGTTGATGGTCGACGACCGGAGTGGTGGCTGGGGGGCGAGAAATCCTCTCGACCCCCAGACCTCCCCGAGGCTTCTACTTCTTCTTGGCGGCCTTCTTCCGAGTTGCCTTCTTCCGAGTTGCCTTCTTCTTCGTGGCCTTCTTCCGGGCCTTCTTCTTAGCTGGCATTGAGGAAATCCCCCCTTTCAGTCCATAGATTGGACAGCGAGGCCTCCTTCAACATATCGGGTCTCAAGAGGCTCCGCATACTAGGGGTAGGGTAGGGAGCCCCTATACCCCTGTCAAGCGCTTTTCCGATCGGCCCGCTTCGTCCATGCTCAACGGGTGGAGGGAGTTACGCTGTGGAAAGGAATGCGGAAACCACTCTAATTGGCTCCAGGAGCGCCTTTCATCCAGTCGATCGCGCGAAGGTACTGTGGTTCAGGGCCTTCCGCCAAGGCCTCTCTCGAACTGGGCCACATGAGCGCTTCTTATATACTATGTTTAATACAGAACATCTCCAACGTGGTGTTCACGGAGGAGTTGCTCCTGGACGAGGCCCTCCGCGGGACCCGACTTCCCCGCGGCGGGGCAGGCAGGGCCACGAGCGGGTTTACTACGCTTATTTATATACAACGCAGCGAGCCCACCGGCGCCCGGCTCAACGTCCGAAGTCGGTTCGGAGCGTCGCGCGGCGGGAGTGGCGCGTCAGCGCCAGTGCCACGAGGCGGGCGAGGAGCTCCGGATACGACACTCCGGAGGCGGCCCACAGCCTGGGGTACATGCTGATCGACGTGAAGCCGGGCATGGTGTTGATCTCGTTGACCAGAACCCGCCCGCTGGAGCGCTCCAGGAAGAAGTCCACCCGGGCGAGGCCGCAGGCGTCGACCGCTGCGAAGGCCTCGACCGCGAGGCGGCGGACCTCGGCTGCCGTGGGCTCGTCCACCGGCGCAGGGATGATGAGCTTCGTGGCGCTGTCCGCCGCGTACTTGGAGTCGTAGTCGTAGAACTCCCGGTCCGGCACGATCTCGCCGGGAACCGAGGGCTCCGCCCCCTCGTTGCCCAGCACCGCGACCTCGATCTCTCGTGCGTCCACGGCCTCCTCGATCACCACCTTGTGGTCGTATTCCAGGGCGAGGCCCAGGGCGGCCCCGAGAGCCTCCGCGGTGGGCACCTTGCTCACCGCGACACTCGAGCCCAGGCTGGCGGGCTTGACGAAGACGGGCAGACCCAGATCGTCGAGCACTCGCGCCTCCAGGGAGGCATCACGGCTCCTCAGCGTGCGGTGGCGCACCTGGGGCAGACCCGCTTGTGCGAAGAGCGACTTCATCAGGGTCTTGTCCATCGCCGCCGCGGAGGCCGCGACGCCGGCGCCCACGTAGGGCACGCCTGCCAGGTCGAACAGCCCCTGGAGGGTGCCATCCTCGCCGTAGGGGCCGTGCAGCACGGGAAAGAAGACGTCGGGGCGCACGAGCGAAACGGCGTCGTCAAAGCGGCGGAGCGTCCCTCCGTCGGTGGGGTCCGGGGCGAGAAAGATCGCCTCGCCCCCCGTCGCGTGAGGCCGCGAGCCGTCCTGCAGGTGCCAGCGGCCCGTCTTCTCGATGAGGATGCAGACGACGTCGTGGTCACGCTCGAGACCCTCGGCGACGGACTCGGCCGAGCGGACACTCACCTCGTGCTCGCCCGAGCGACCACCGAAGAGGAGCGCGACGCGCTTTCGGTCGCTCATTTCCAGCTGAGTCTACCAGCCCATGATGAAGGTCAGGCAGCGACTATACTCCGGCGCGTCATGCCCGCCCTCTCGTTCTCCGTCCTGGCCCGCGACGGGCGCGCCCGGACCGGGCGCCTGGTGACGCCTCACGGAGAAGTGGAGACCCCCGTCTTCATGCCCGTGGGCACCGCCGGCGCGGTGAAGGCGGTTCTACACCGCGATGTCCGGGAGATCGGAGCGCGGATCCTGCTGGCCAACACCTACCATCTGATGCTCCGCCCCGGCGACGAGCTGGTCGCCAGCCTGGGTGGCCTGCACGGCTTCACCGGCTGGGACGGGCCCTTTCTCACGGACAGCGGCGGGTATCAGGTCTTCAGCCTCGCATCGCTCAGGCGCATCGACGAAGAGGGCGTCCGCTTCCGGAGCCACATCGACGGGGCCGCTCACCTCCTGACACCCGAGCGGTCGATCGAGATCCAGGCGCGCCTCGGCGCGGACATCGCCATGGCCTTCGACGAGTGTCCGCCAGGCGACGCCCCCCGGGGAGCGATCGCCGAAGCGACCGCTCGGACCACTCGTTGGGCGCGACGGTGCCGCCAGGCCCACGGCAGAGAGGACCAGTGGCTGTTCGGGATCGTCCAGGGGGGTGTGGACATGGACCTGCGCGAGCAGAGCGCCCGGGAGCTGATGGAGATGGATTTCCCGGGTTACGCCGTGGGGGGCCTCTCGGTGGGCGAGCCCCGTGAGGCCCGCGACCGCGTCCTCGAGGGCCTCGAGCCGATTCTCCCGACGGACCGTCCCAGGTACCTGATGGGCGTGGGCACCCCGGAGGACGTCATCGAGTCCGTGGCCCGCGGGATCGACATGTTCGACTGCGTCCTGCCCACGCGCAACGCCAGAAACGGGCAGCTCTTCACCAGCCGGGGCCGCCTCAGCATCAGGAACGCTCGATTCCGGGACGATCCGCGCCCGCCCGACCCGGAGTGTCCCTGCCCCACGTGCCGGACCGCCAGCCGGGCCTATCTTCGCCACCTACACCTCAGTGGCGAGATGACGGCGGCAACGCTGATGAGCGTCCACAACCTCTTCTTCTACCTTGACATGATGGAGGGGTTACGACAAAGTATCCGTTTGTGCCGCTTCGAGGAGTACCGGAGGGAGACCCTCCGACGCCTCGCGGCCCCGGAGCAGGACGCCTCGCCGCGCGACGTCCCCTGAGGCCGCCGAGGGGCCCCTCGCTCGAAAGCGGAAAACTCCGGGTCAACTGACCGTACCCTTAACCGAGCAGGACGCCAATGGTCGAACTTCAGAGCCTTTTCGCCCTCGCCGGGCCCTCTCGCGAGGGTGAGCCCAACCCGATGGCCAGCCTCGTGATGATGGGGCTGATCTTCGCCGTCTTCTATTTCGTCCTCATCCTTCCGATGCGCCGCAAGCAGAAGAAGCTCGCGGCGCTGGTGAAGGAGCTCAAGACCGGCGACAAGGTCCTCCTGAACGCCGGCATCTTCGCCACCATCGTCGCCGTGGAGGACGACGCCTTCCAGCTCCGCATCGACGACAAGACGAGGATCAAGGTCCTCAAGAGCGCGGTGGCCGGTCTTCAGGCCGACCCCGCCGCCAGGACGGAGAAGTGATGTCCCCCGACCTTCAGAACCCCTTCGTCCTCTGGCTGCTGCTGAGTGCCGCTCTCGCCGGGCTCACCTATGCCTTCGTCCGCAAGGAGCTCCAGGTCCGCGCGGTCTTCTACGGCGCCATCCTCCTCGCCTGCGGCGTCGCGATCTGGCCGCCCTTCGACAAGGACGGCACCCCCGGCAAGATCCATCTCGGCCTGGACCTGAAGGGCGGCATCCATCTCGTCCTCCAGGTCGTCATCGAGGACGCCTACAACGCCACCGTGGGCGACGCCGTCACCACGTCTCGGGACCAGGCCGCTCGCCAGGGCATCCAGTTCGGCGTCATCGAACGCACGGACGCCACCTCCTTCTCGGTCAGGGGCACCGAGCCCGCCCGGGTCAAGGACATGCGCGGCGTCCTCGAGGATCAGTTCAGCCCCGGCTGGAACATCCGCACCGAGGGCGAGGACGGCTTCTCCATCCGGATGACCGACATCTACAAACGCCAGCTCGGGGATCAGACGGTCGAGGAGGCCAAACGGACTCTCGAGCGCCGGGTGAACGAGCTCGGGGTGGCGGAGCCGGTGATTGCCCGTCACGGCAGCACCGGAGACCAGATTCTCGTCCAGCTGCCTGGTGTCGAAGACGTCGAGCAGGCCAAGCGCATCATTAAGACCACGGCCCAGCTCTCGCTACGCCTGGTGGAGGACTCCGCAGCCAGCGAGGAGACGTTGCTCGAGGGGACCGGAGGCAGGCTCCCGGACAACCTGGTGATCATGAGCAGCTCGGCCCAGGGCTCGGGGGAGCGGCTGTACTACCTGCTGCGGCGCGAGTCCATGATCACGGGCCGCGACCTCAAGACCGCCCGGGTGGGCGTCGACGAGAACAACCGCCCACAGATCAACTTCATCCTCAATGCCAACGCGACCGACAAGTTCTCCCGGGAGACCCGGAGGAACATCGGCCGCCAGCTCGCCGTCGTCCTCGACGACCGGGTCTACTCGGCGCCCACGATCCAGAGCAAGCTGGGGGCGGACAACCGCATCACGGGGCAGTTCACCACCGAGGAGGCCGACGAGCTCTCCAAGATCCTCAAGGCCGGGGCTCTGCCCGCCACCCTCCGCTACCTGCAGGAGCTCACCGTGGGGGCCTCCCTGGGCCGGGACTCGATCCGGGACGGCGTCCGGGCGTCGGTGGCGGCCATGGCGTTCATCGTCCTCTTCATGGTCGGCTACTACCGGCTGTCGGGGCTGAACGCTGTGGTGGCCCTCTCGGCCAACCTGCTCATCGTGGCGGCGTTCCTCGCCTACAGCGGGGCGACGCTCACGCTGCCCGGCATCGCCGGGATCATCCTCATCGTCGGCGTCGGCGTCGACACGAACGTCCTCGTGTTCGAGCGGATCCGCGAGGAGCTCCGCAACGGCAAGACAGTGCGGATGGCGATCCAGAACGGGTTCGACCGGGTCCTGACCACCATCATCGACACCCACCTCACCGGCCTGATCGCCGCCGCATTCCTCTTCCAGTTCGGAACCGGGCCCATCAAGGGCTTCGCAATCACCCTCATTATCGGTCTCATGGCCAACGTCTTCGCCTCCTACTTGGTGAGCAAATTCCTCTTCGAGTGGGTTCTCGGCAAACGCCGCGTCGAGAGCCTGAGCATCTAGGGGGCGGTGATGGAGATCCTCAAGAATCCAAACGTCGATTTCCTGGGCCGGGCGAAGTACCTGGCCATCGCGAGCGTCCTTTTCGTCGCCGCCGGCATCTACGCGGTGGCCGGTGGCCACGTCCGCTACGGGGTGGAGTTCTCCGAAGGAACCCAGCTGATCCTCCAGTTTCAGTCCACCCCCGAGATCGAGAAGATCCGCGGCGCCGTCGAGAGCATCTCGCCGGGCTCGGTGATCCAGACGTTCGGCGAGGCGGAGGACAACAGGGTCCTCATCCGGCTCGCTCTCGAGGCCCTCGAGGCCGACCTCGATGCCCCCGCCCGGGCGGCTCTCGCCACCCTGGCCGAGGCGTACGGGGAGAACTCCGTGATCGAGTCCTCGTCGGAGAGCGTGGGCCCGATCGTGGGGGCCGAGCTCCGTAGAAAGGCCATCCTCCTGGTGAGCCTGGGTCTGCTTTTCCAGCTCATCTACCTGGGCGTCCGCTTCAAGGGCGGCATCTGGGGCGCCGGGGCCGCCGTGGCGGCGCTGCACGACGTCATCATTGCTGTCGGGATCCTGACCTTCTTCGGCTACGAGATCACGCTGAACATCATCGCGGCCCTCCTCACCCTGGTCGGCTACAGCGTCAACGACACGATCGTCATCTTCGACCGCGCCAGGGAGAACCTGAGGCAGAGACACAAGCTCTCGATATCGGAGCTCCTGAACAACGCCATCAACCAGACTCTCTCCCGGACGGTGATCACGAGCGGAACCACCGGCCTGGCGCTCATGGGACTCTACCTCTTCGGGGGCGAGGTGCTGCGCGGCTTCAGCTTCGTTCTCGTGGTCGGCACCATCGTGGGCACCTACTCCACCATGTTCGTCGCCGTCCCGCTCGTGGCTTTCTGGTACGGGCGCAAGGTGCGGCCCGAGGCCAGGGCCGCCAATGCAGCGCTTTAGCGCTCTCGGAAGCTGCTGGCCAGGGGCGGAACTGCGCCGCCGCCACCGGGTTTGACGAGAATTTACGGGCTCGCGGGAACCTAGGCCCGGGCACTCTCCGTTCATCCATAGTGGGGAGATTCTCGGGTGCTAAGATGTCGATGATGATCGGATTCGGGCCAGAGACGGCTCCGGAGGACGCCCCAGGGCGCAAGCTGGGGTCGATCGACGAGGACAAGCTCTTCATAGGCAGCCTCGTCACGTCCGAGCCGAGAAAGCGCAGCCGCCGGGAGCGGATCGGCACCCGCGCGTCGTTCATCGTCCATTCCGTCGCGATCGCCCTGATCATCTTGGTCCCGATCTTCACGCCTCCGGAGCTTCCCGACCGCGACATCATCACGGTGCTCTTGTATGACCCGCCACCGCCCCCACCCCCTCCCCTGCCCAAGGGGTCAAAGATGCGGGAGGAGTCGGTGGAACCCCAGCCCCCCAAGCTGGTGGTCGAGGACCCCCCCGAGGAGACCGACTTCACAGCCCCCATCGAGACCCCGACCCCGACAGAGGTGGAGGAGTTGCAGCGCGAGGACGCCATCTCGCCGGACGACCAGTTCGGCAGCGAGTTCGGGAGCGACTTTGGCCTTCCGGAGGGCATGGAGGACGGCGTCGAAGGGGGGATGGTGGGCGGGATTCCCGGGGGCGTCCTGGGCGGGGTCCTCGGCGGCACCGGAACCGGTCCCGTCATGGACTACGACCAGCCGCCCAGGCCGATCAAGATCACCCGGCCCCAGTATCCGCAGGAGGCGTTCGTCAAGAAGGTGGAGGGTGTCGTCACGGTCGAGATCCTGATCGACTCGACCGGCCGGGTCGTGCGGGCGCGGATCCTCCAATCCGTCCCGATGCTGGACGCCGCGGCGCTCCAGACCGTCTACCAGTGGGTCTTCTCGCCGGCGATCAAGAACGGGCGCCCCGTACCCACGATCGCCCACGCCCCCGTCCGTTTCGCCATCTACTGAGCTCTAAAGCCCCTGCGGGCAAGCGAACCGCTCCGGCTCCCGCCGTGTCCAATCCCTATGCTGGCGCCTGCGGTCGGGGGCCCGGAGCGGACGCCTTGACACGCCGAAAAGCGCAGGGATAGAATCCGCATCTCTTGTCAGGAAAGATACTCGTCTTGACGTATAGAGTGTAGAGGCGGGGGTTATGGAACAACGGCTCTTCGAAGATCTCATCGACTCCGATGTGTCAACGCACAAGACCAACCAGGCCAAGGTTATGCCGATTGCGATCGTGCTGCACGGCTTGGCCGCCGCCGCCATCATCATCGTGCCGATCCTGCAGAGTGGCATTCTGCCAGAGTCGTCAATCTCGGTCTTCTTCGCGGAGCCGATGTCGGCCCCAGCACCACCGCCGCCGCCGCCGCCGCCCGCCCCGCGGGCCCGTGCACGGCCCGCGGCCCCAACGCCGGTCCTCCAGCGGAGCACGTTCGTGGCGCCGGTCGACATACCGCAGGAGCTCATGCCAGAGGAGGACCTGGACCTGGGCTTCGACGAGGGCGTGGCCGGCGGTGTGGAAGGTGGCGTCCCCGGCGGCGTCGTCGGTGGTGTCATCGGTGGACTCCCCGACGCCCCCGCACCCCCACCCCAGGCGGCCATCCGGATCGGGGGCCAGATCAAGCCACCCAAGAAACTGAGGGACGTGAAACCGATCTACCCCGACATCGCAAAGCAGGCCCGGGTGCAGGGAGTCGTCATCCTCGAGTGCACGATCTCGCCCCAGGGCAAGGTGACCAACGTCAAGCTTCTCCGTGGCATCCCGTTGCTGAACCAGTCTGCCACGAAGGCCGTAAGGCAATGGATCTACACGCCGACTCTTCTGAACGGCGTGCCGGTCCCCGTCATCATGACCGTTACGGTTAACTTCAGGCTCTCGTAGGGCGAGCACGAGACACAAGTCCAGGAGGACGCAAAGATGCAGTTCGATTTGATCTCGATGGCCGAACACATGGGCGGGATCGCATGGGCAACCGTCATCACGCTCCTCTTGATGTCGATCTATTCGATCGCGGTCATGTTCGAGCGGTACTACACCTATAACAAGGCAACCAAGCAGTCCCGCAAGTACGCGCCGGAGGTGGCCCGCTACCTCAAGCAGGGAAAGATCAAGGAAGCCATCGACATCTCCGACGGCAAGCAGTTCAAGATGTCCCACCTGGCGAAGGTCCTCAAGCCTGGGCTCCAGGAGTGGCAGTACCAGATGGAGAGCGGGGAGTTGGAGAAGGACCGTGAGAGCGCCGTCGAGGCGGCCAAGCGGGCCATCCAGCGCGCCACCGCTGTCAACCTCGCTGACCTCAAGCGCGGCCTGACCGGCCTCGCCACCATCGGCGCCACCGCGCCGTTCGTGGGCCTCTTCGGGACCACCTTCGGCATCATCAACGCGTTCGCGGGCATGGCGCTCACGGGCTCGGGCGGCATCGCGGCCATCTCCGCCGGTATCGCAGAGGCGCTCATCACCACCGCGTTCGGCCTCTTCGTGGCCGTGCCGGCGGTCTGGGCCTTCAACTACCTGAACGGCAAGGTCGAGAGCTTCACCGTCGAGATGGACAACTCGAGCTCCGAGCTGCTCGACTACTTCATCAAGAGAGGCTAGCACCGGAGCGGCTCGGCCGGGGTTCCCCGAGGGGACCCCGGCAGTCGTGGAATCCAAGGAGTACTCGCCATGTCAATGGAAGTTGGCGGTAAGAAGGGCGGCGCGATAGCGGCGATCAACGTCACGCCCATGGCCGACGTCATGATCGTGCTTCTCATCATCTTCATGGTGATCACGCCCCTCCTCCAGAAGGGCGTGGATGTGGTGCTCCCGCAGGCGGGCAACATCCAGGACCGTGAGGACGCGCCCCAGATCCCCGTCGTCGCCGTTCGCAAGGACCTGACCACCTACTTCGGCTCGGAGAAGCTCGACAGCCAGGCGGCGCTCCTCCCGAAGCTCCGGGAGCGGCTGCAGGACATGGACGAGGGGACCAAATTGGTCTACCTCAAGGCCGACGAGCAGCTCCCCTACTCCGCGGTCATGACGGTGATGGACCTCTGCCGCGAAGCCGGGGTCGAAGAGATCGCGCTCATCGCCGAGCAAAAGGTGGAGGGGTAGGATGGACAACAGGACCCGTCGCCGTAAATGGCAGGAGGACGAAGCGCGCGCTTCCCACACCTTTGTGAGCGACAGCGGGGCGATGGGCGACATCAACATCACCCCTCTCATCGACGTGCTTCTCGTGCTGCTGATCACTTTCATGATCATCACGCCGCTCACCCAGAAGGGGCTCGACATCTCGCTGCCGCAGCCGCCCCCACCCAACTCGGAGAAGGACACCAGCCCCAAGAACCAGGTCGTCCTCGGTCTGGAGGAGGGCGCGATCACGGTCAACAAGAACCCGGTGGCCCTCGAGGCGCTCGGCGCGCGGTTGCAGGACATCTTCCAGGCGCGCTCGGACAAGACGATGTTCGTCCAGGCCTCGGGAACGGTCCTTTACGGTCGGGTCGTGACCGCGATGGACATCGCGCGGGGAGCCGGTGTCCAGCGCATCGGAATCATCTCCGAGCAGATGATCGCGCAGGCGAAGTTGGTCGCGGCCGGCGGGCAATAGCAGGGCTTAAGCGTCGCCCCAACAGGCTGCTGGGAAGGCCTGAGCCGGCCTGACACGCCCACGTACTCATCAAGAAGGGCGTGGGCGAGCTTGCCTCAGCCGTGCTTCGACGGTTGGCCGTGAACCCTTGTTTCCAGTGGCTCCAGCTCAGCTCAGAGGTGGGGTCGCCGGACTCGGCCGCTCAATCCTCGAGAGGCATGACCAGCCAGAGGATCACGTACACGAGGATCCCAGGGAACGCGGCCGAGCAGATCGACACGGCCACGTAGAGGACCCGCGCGACGGTGGGACTCCAGCCCAGCCACGCCGCGAGGCCTCCGCAGACTCCGCCCAGGAGCCGGTGGCGCCGCGAGCGGTGCAGGGTGCCCGTTGGCACGCCCTACGCCTCCCGGACCCGTGAGAGCCTCGATCCGCCCGGCTGAAAAAAGGATCGGGGCGCCTCCCAACTCGCAGAGACGCCCCGAAGGCGGCCGAGCACGGGCACGGGCCTACGAATCCACCATGGCCTCCGGTGGAAGATCGGCAGCGGCGTCAGCCGCCTCCTGCCGCTGCTGTCGCAGATCCAGCGCCTGCTTCTGGAGGAGCTGCGCCCGCTCGAGTAACGCCGTGCGATCGGAGCGGCTGGGGGCCACCTGGGCCTTGACCCGGAAGAGCAGGCCCTTGCTGATGATCGCCTCCCAGTAATCGGGTTGGATCCCCAGGGCCCTGTCCACGGCCTCGATGCCCAGGTCCGCGTACTCGTTCTTCTCCTGGTCGTTGATGTCGGGATCCCGATAGGCCTTGTTCCAGTAGAAGATCGCCACCTTGTAGTAGCCACTGGCGTCGTTCGGGTCGAGCTGCGCGCAGCTCTCCATGATCAGGATCGTGTCCTCGAACCGCGACCGGCGGGGACCCTCGCTCTCCTCGGTCCAGACGTTCCCTTCACGGTCCCAGAGGGGCTTGTTGTAGAAGGCGGACAGGGCGCCGCAGGCCTTGGGGTCCTCGGGGTTGGCCTGAACCACCCGCAAGTAGGTGGCTTCGGCGTCGTCCACGCGCTCGAACTTCTCGTAGAGGTTCGCTATCCCGTACATGTTCTTGATGTCGCTCGGGTTGTCCTTCACCAGCTCCTCCGCCCAGAAGAGCGCCCTCTCGAAGTTCTCGACTGGAGGGTCGGAGTAGATGCCGGTCAGGGAGCTGAGGGCGGTCAGCCGGACGGCTTCGAGGTTGGGCGTGCCGCCCTTGTTGACCGCGAGCGACGCCTCGTAGTGCTCGATGGCCTTGTCGAGGTGCATCCGGTTCTCCTCGTCCTCCTGCTCTGGGCGGAAGAGGGACTGGTGGGCGCTCGCGAGGTAGGCGTGCGCCTCGGCGAAGTCGGGCTTGAGGGCGACTGCCCGCTCGTACTCCTCGATGGCATTCCGGAAGCTCTCTTGCTCGTAGAGCTTGTTACCGTCCTTGAAGGCCGCTTTGGCCTTGATCAGGTCGCAGCCGACCCCACCCACCACGAGGGCAAGAAGGGCGGCGAGCATGGGCGCGCGATATGGGATTCTCATTCGACCATCTCCTGGGAAAGTCGTTGATTACAAAGAGCCTGCTGGAGAAGGGCCGATTATAGTCGCCAGAAGAAACCGGAGTCAAGGAACTCTGCGCTTGCCCCGGGTGGGCTCCGTGCCGCTCCAGCGCTGCCCAGGAATGCCTGGACTCGAGCCCGCCAGCGGCTCTCCACACCTCCGGGCCCTCCACTGGCGCGACAAGTTGCAACGGCACTAGACTGAAGCGAGTGGCATGATCCGCTTCGAAGACATACAAGAAACCGTCAAAGGCCACCATCCGGAGGCCGACCTCGAGATCCTCCGGAAGGCCTATATCTTCTCGGCCGTCGAGCACAAGGGACAGGTCCGAGCGTCGGGCGAGCCCTATCTGGTCCACCCTCTGGAGGTGGCCAACATCCTCGCCGAGATGAGGATGGACCCCATCTGCGTGGCCGTCGGCCTGCTTCACGACGTCCTCGAGGACACCCTCACCACACCCGACAGGGTCCAGGAGTATTTCGGGGGCGACGTGCTGCACATCGTGGAGGGGGTGACGAAGATCTCCAAAATCCCGTATGCCACTACGGAGGAGCGGCAAGCCGAGACCTACCGGAAGATGCTTCTGGCCATGGTGGACGACATCCGGGTCATCCTGGTCAAACTCGCCGACCGCCTACACAACATGCGTACTCTCAAGCACTTACCAGACGAGCGTCGCGTGAGGATCGCGCGCGAAACGATGGACATCTATGCGCCCCTCGCCGGCCGCCTGGGAATGGCGAAGATCAAGAACGAGCTCGAGGACCTGGCCTTTCAGTTCCTGGATCCCGAGGAATACCAGGCCCTGACCGCCCGGGTCGACGCGAAGCGCAAGCAGGCCCGCGCCTTCACGGTGACGGTGCGAAGCGCCGTTGCGGAAAAGCTCGAGACGGCCGGGATCGAGGCCACCATCGAAGCGCGGATCAAGAGGCTGCATTCGATCCACCAGAAGCTCAAGCGGCAGAGGATCGAGATCGACCAGGTGTACGACTTCGTGGCCCTCCGAGTGCTGGTGGAGTCCATCCCCGACTGCTACGCAGCGCTCGGCGTCCTGCACAACACCTGGCGCCCGGTGCCCGGGCGGGTCAAGGATTTCATCGCCATGCCTCGCCCGAACGGGTACCAGTCGCTCCACACGTCGGTGATCGGGGACGACGGGCATCCCTTCGAGGTCCAGATCCGCACCCACGAGATGCACAAGGTGGCGGAGGAGGGCATCGCCGCCCACTGGAAGTACAAGGAGGGGCGCACCGGCGTCGGCCAGGACGACGATGCCTTTCTCTGGCTGCGTCAGCTCCTCGAGTGGCAGCAGGAGGTTAAGGATCCCCACGAGTTCCTCAACTCACTCAAGCTCGACCTGTACCCCGAGGAGGTCTACTGCTTCACCCCCCGCGGAGAGGTCAAGATGCTGCCTCGCGGGGCGACCCCCATCGACTTCGCCTACGCCATCCACACCGAGGTCGGGCATCAGTGCGTCGGGGCCCGGGTGCACGGAAAGATGGTGCCGCTCCGCTACAAGCTTCAAAACACCGACATCGTCGAGATCCTCACGTCCGCCGGCCACCACCCGAGCCGGGACTGGCTGGGTCTCACCGTCACCAACCGGGCCAAGTCCAAGATCCGCCACTACCTCAACACCGCAGAGAAGCAGCAGGCCCTCGAGATCGGTCGCAAGCATCTCGAGCAGGAGCTGCGGCGCTTCGACCTGTCCCTCAAGAAGGTGGCTGCCAAGGCCTCCTCGCCGATTGCCTCCCTCGCCCAGGACCTCGGCGTGGGACAGCGTCTCGAGGACCTCTACGTCGCCGTCGGATACGGCAAGATCTCGGCCCGGCAGGTCCTCTCTCGGCTGCTGCCGCCGGAGAAGCTCGCGGAGCCCCAGGAGGCCGAGAAACCACGCCCGGTGGTGGATGCGGTGCGGCGCTTCCTCGGCCGACGCGAGGAGCGCATCAAGGTCAAGGGCACCGACGACCTGCTCGTCTATCGGGCCAAGTGCTGCAACCCGATCATGGGGGAGCCGATCGTCGGGTACATCACCCGGGGCAAGGGTGTCTCCGTTCACTCGCAGAGCTGCACCAACGTCCGCAACCTCGTCTACGACCCCGGGCGCCGGATCGAGGTCGAGTGGGGTCATGGAGGAGAAGGTGGCTACGAGGTGCGCCTGGCGGTGGATCTTCAGGACCGCCTCGGGGCCCTGGCGGCCGTCACCGCCGCCTTCGCGTCGATGAAGACGGACGTCCGCGGCATGCAGGTTTGCACCTTCGACGACAATACGGCCTCCATCGTGCTCACCGTGCGGATCGACGACTTGAAGCACCTCGATAGGGTGGTGAAGTCCGTGTGCGGCGTGAAGGGAGTCATAGGCGTCGCTCGCCAGAGCGTTGCCGGCCCAGTGCCCTCTTGATCCGAGAGGCGGTTGCAAATAGGCTTTCAGCCCTTCCCTCCCAGGAGACTTCGCACATGCCAACCAAGCACGTATCCACGAACGAGGCCCCGAAGCCTGTCGGCCCCTACTCCCAGGGTGTCATCTCGGGAGGGCTTCTCTTCTGCTCCGGTCAGATCGCACTCGACCCCGAGTCCGGCGTCATGGTGGAGGGGGGAGTGGACACGCAGACCGAGCGTGTGTTCCAGAACCTCGTCGCGGTCCTGAGGGAGGCCAAGATGGGCTTCGAGAATGTGGTGAAGACCACGGTCTACCTGGCCGACATGGCCGACTTCGGGGCTATGAACGAGGTCTACGCCCGGTATCTGGGCAAACGAGCCCCGGCCCGCAGCACCATCCAGGCAGGCGGGCTTCCCATGGATGCCAGGGTCGAGATCGACATCATCGCGGCCTTCTGAAGCGACCCGGTCTGACCTTCGCCACGGGCTCCTAGGCGGCCGGCTTGGCGGAGTGGCCGGGCTTCTTGACCTTGCCCGAGCGGAGGCATCGGGTGCAGACCTTCAGCCTGCGGTGTGTCCCGTTCTCGAGAACCGCACGGACGCGCTGGAGATTAGGGTTGAAGCGCCGATTCGTCACGTTGTGGGCGTGAGAGACCCGGTTTCCAAACAGCGGCCCCTTGCCGCAGATGTCGCAACGCTGTGCCATAACGACCCATCCTCCAGTAGGGCCGAAACATCGACCCTATGCCCAAAGAAGCAGTATATTGGGGGCCTTTTATCCCGTCAAGGCGCCATGCTATAGTCTCCGTTCTCTACCATGGTCCAGTTCAACTTCAGCGAACGGACCATCAAGTCGAAGGTGGTCTACTACGGCCCTCCCCAGTCGGGGAAGACCACAAATCTGGAGCAAATCCACCGCCTGACCGACCCCGAGGGGGCCAACCGGCTCATCTCGCTCAACACGGCCCAGGACCGGACCCTTTTCTTCGACCTTCTGCCTTTCGGCCTCGGCACCGTCTCCGGCTACGACTTCAAGGTCCAGCTCTACACCGTCCCGGGTCAGGTTCAGTACAACGCCACCAGACGAGTGGTCCTGGCCGGTGCGGACGCGGTGGTGTTCATTGCCGACAGCCAGGAGAGCCTGGCTCGAGAAAACCAGACCGCCTTCGAGAACATGAAGGTCAACCTCCTGGCCAACCGCCTCGTGCCCGAGAAGGCCCCCCTCGTCCTGCAATACAACAAGCGGGACCTGGACCAGCTCATCCCGCTGGCGGAGCTCGACAGCACCCTCAACCCCTGGGGCCGCAAGACCTTCCCCGCTGTGGCCGCCCAGGGCGAGGGGGCCCTCGAGACCTTCGCCGCGGTCGTGCAGGAGATGCTCACCGCCATCGCACGCAAGTACAACCTGAAGGAGAAAGGGCTCGCCCCGGCCTCCGTCCCGGACGTCGTGGCTCAGGCGTTCGAGGATCCGCTGCGGAACCGGCCCTCCCCGGGGCGCCCCTCGCCCTCGCCCCCCGCGCCGGCTCCGGCGCCCTCAGCGCTCGCCGAGCCCCCGCGCCCCCGGCCCGCGGCGGAGCCTCCTGGAGCGCCCCTGCCGAGTCCCGCCGCTCCCTCGGTTGCCGTGGCCCCTGCCCCGGCCGCAAGAGCGCCGGGCGCTCCGGTCATGCCCAGCCCCGCTCCAATCCAGGAGGCCTCCTCCGGGTCTCCGGGCAAGATCGTGATGTCCCAGCCGGCGGGGGCACAGCCGGCGTACCCGGGACAGACGGGTCCCGACGCCAATCCGGTCTCGGAAGAGCTCCTCCATCGGGCCATTCGCTCCAACGTGCAGCTGGCCGAAGCCCTGGGGAGTTTCGTGCGCGACGTTCAGGTCGGGCTGCGAACGATCCTCTCCCACGCGGATCAACTGGCCACGGGCAGCGGCGACGGCCGGCGCGGGGAGCTCCTCGTGGGGAGCATCCGGCGCGAAGTCGCACGGCTCCGCCGGGTCATTCAAGACCTCGGTGACGCGGGGACCGGCGCCACCGGAGCCGCGTCCCCGAAGGCCCCTCCCGTGTCTCCGTCCCGCCCGGCTGAGGAGCGGCCTGCCGCCGGCCCCCGCCCGGCGGCCGCCCCTTCCGCGTCCCCGATGGCCCGCCCGGCGGCGAGCGTCGCCCCCGCTGCTGCCGGAACGGTGCCGACGCTCGACGGATTAGTGGCCGAGGTGACCGAGGCGGTGCGAGCACCGCTGGCGGCCAGGGGTCTGAGCCTCAGGAGCGCCCTGGCCCGTGGGACGCCGCTGCCCCGCTGTCCACCTGCCGCTCTGCGGCGCGCCATGGCGGCGCTTTTCCAGGGGTTGTCAGAGCTCGTGGCCCCTGGCTCGACGCTGGCGGTCCGGGCCGAGCGAAAGCCGGTGCTGCTCCGAGGCCGCGACGGTCGGGAGCAGCGCCGCGACTGCCTCATGCTCGCCCTGACGCACACCGCTGGCCTCACGGACGACGACCAGCGGCGGGTCCTGAAGGGCAAGGCCCCGGGCCGGCTCGGTGACGCCTACCGCCTGGTCCGTGAGATGGGCGGGTTTCTGCGCTTCGCGCCGCTCCCCGGGGCACTGCTCGAGACCCGGGTCTTTCTGCACGTATGAGGTGCACCTGCCGCTTACCGCCGCCCTCGGGCTGCTAGAATCCCCCCAACGCTCGCGTCATCATTCCTCGAAGGGAGGAACCATGAAGTTTCGTCCTGTGTGGATATTGGCAGCCCTTGTGTCGGCTGTTGCCCTCGTGGTCGCCCCCGCCGCTGGTCAGGAGGAGCGGGAGAAGCTGACAGACCAGGAGGTGAAGGCAGCCATCAAGCTGGCGGAAAAAAAGATAGAGGAGGGCGACACCCAGGGGGCGGGCGGCTGGTACCTGGTGATCGTGACCGATCATCCGGAAAGGCACGATATCCAGCTTCGGCTCGCGCGCATCTATTACGAGTTGGGAGAATGGGGAGAGGCCGCCAAGAGCTTTCGCATCGCGGGCGAGAATCTCTCCGGTGACGACCAGGTCGAAGCGTATTCGCTGTTGACCGATGCCCTGGTGAAGAACCGTGACTACGAGCAGGCCGTCGAAGCGGGACGAAAGGCCGTCGAGCTCAACCCGTCCAGCGTCTCGGTTCAGGTCAACCTGGCAACGAGTCTCGCGAGAACCGGTTCCTTCGAGGAAGCCGCCGACGTGGCACGCAAGACTCTCGAGCTCGAGCCGACCAGCGCGGTCGCCCACGCCACCCTGGGGGAAGCCCAACTCGCCAACGGAAACCTTGACGACGCCCAGAGCTGGTTCCAGAAGGCCCTCGGGCACGATCCGAACAGCCCGGAGGCCCATGCGGGCATAGCCGGCGTTCACTTGAAGAGAGAGGAATGGGATTCCGCGATCACCGAGGCGACCAGGGCGCTCGAGTTGAACGCCGCGCTGTCGCGCGCCTATGCCGTTCGCGGCCTGGCCAAGAGCGCGAAGGGAGACCACGCCGCCGCGGACACGGATCTGGCCATGGCCGTCACCGTCAATCCCGACAACGCAGACACCCAATACGCCTACGGTCAGGTTCTCGAAGTTCAGGACAACACGGGCGGGGCGGCGACCCACTATCGGAACGCGTTCCGCCTCAATCCGGCTCTCACTGATGCTGGCCTGTCCCTGGGTGAGATACTTCTGGGCCAGGGAGACAACGAGGCGGCGCTGCAGATTCTGACCCAGGTTGTCGACCGTGAACCGGGCTCCGCCCAGGCCCACTACCTTCTTGGCCTGGCGCACAAGAACCAGAACCAGGCGGACGGCGCCATGGGAGAGTTTGCCAAGGCCGTCGGGCTCGACCCGAGCCTGGCCGCGGCGTACTACTGGCAGGGCAAGCTCCTTCTGGACAAGAAACAGGATATTGCGAGCGCCTTTCCGCTCCTGCAGAAGGCGGCGGAGCTGGAAGAGGAGAACGTCGAGTTTCTCTCCGCCTACGGGATGGCCCTGCTCAACACTCAGCAGTTCGCCGAGGCGGTGACGGTCTTGTCCAAGGTGGCCGCCAATCCCGACTACAAAGACCCCAGGGGTCTCTACAGCCTCGGCGCCGCCTACTTGAACCAGCAAGACTTCGCAGAGGCGATCGAGCCGTTCGAGAGAGCGCTCGAGGCGGTTCCCAACTGGGGACAGCCGCACATCGGCCTGGCCTGGGCGACATTTGCTCAGATTCCCAAGGGCTGTCCTTGCGGGCCCGAGGACGAAGAGCGCGTCCGAAACGTCACGGAGCACTACCAGAAAGCGGTGGAGCTCGGCATGGCGGATCCGGCCCTCAAGGAGCGAGTGGACGTGCTCGGAAAGGGAGAGAAGATCAAGTAGCGCCTTTCGGCTAGCGCTCGCCGCCGAGCGTCCACGACTCGTCGGGCTCGGGGACGTGGGTCCGGAACCTCCTCTCCCTCGCGATCCGGTCGGCGAGGGCCAGAGCCGCCTCTTCCTCGCCATGAGGCACGAAGACCGCTCTGGGCGGTCGCGTTGTTCCGTCGAGCCAGCGCATCAGCTCGTCGGCATCGGCGTGGCCGGAGAGGCCCTTGAGAACACGAACCTCGGCGAGCACCGGGAGCGTCCTCTTGTGGATGCGGACCTCCCGTGCCCCCTCGACCAGGGCCCGGCCCAGCGTTCCGGCGGCCTGGTACCCGGTGATCAAGAGGGTGTTTTCCGCGCTGGGCAGGCGCCGGCGACAGTGGTGCAGGATGCGGCCGCCCGACAGCATGCCGCTCGAGGAGATGAGCACCGTGGGTCCCTCGAGGTCGTTCAGCTTGATCGACTCGTCGCGGCTTCGGTGCAGGTGCACCCAGCGGCCGTAGAACAGGCTCCGGCCGGCCCAGGTTGCCGACGTTCTCCTGATGCCCCTCCGGATGAGCGGCGTAGATCCGCGTGGCATCCACGGCCATGGGACTGTTGAGGTGGATCGGGAAGGGGCTGAGCCGCCCGCTCGTCACCAGCTCGTCCATCATCCAGATCATCTGCTGAGCCCGCCCCACGGCGAAGGCGGGAATCAGCAGCACGCCGCCCCGAGCGAAGGTGCGCTCGATGACGCCGGCGAGCTGGTCGGTCACCGAGACATCGGGGTGCCGGCGGTTGCCGTACGTGCTCTCCATCACGACGGAGTCTGCGTCGGCCGCCGTGTCAAGGACCTTGGCCAGGACCGGGCCGAATCGTCCCAGGTCCCCGCTGAACAGAACACGCCACTCCTGACCGTCCTCCCGAACCCAGACGTCCGCCGAGCCTGCGCCGAGGAGATGGCCGGCCTCTCGGTATGAGAAGCGGAATAGGTCACCCACCCTCCGTGTCTCGCCCTTCGGGACCGTCTGCAGGAGCTTCAGGGCCTCGCGGGCGTCGTCGGAGTCGAAGAGGGGAAGAGCGGGCTTGTGCTTCGTGAGGCCCTTGCGGTTGTAATACCGGGCGTCCTCCTCCTGGATGTGTGCCGCGTCGAGGACGAGAACCTAGGCCAACTCCGCCGTTGGAGGCGTGCAGTAGACGGGCCCGCGAAAGCCCCGCTTGACTAGGCGAGGCACTCGCCCGATGTGGTCGAGATGGGTGTGGGTGAGGACCATCGCGTCGACGCCCGCCGGATCCTCGCAAGGGTCGTCCCAGTTCCGAAGCCTCAGCGGTTTGCGGCCCTGGAACATACCGTAGTCGACCATCAAGCGCTGCCCGCCCGCCTCGAGGAGGTACCGAGAGCCTGTGACGGTCCGGGCGGCGCCGAGAAAGCTCAGCCGTGCGATGGCACGTCCTATCCTCGGAGCATCTTTCGGAGCACGGTCTGGAGGATGCCGCCGTTTGCGTAGTACTTGACGTCCACGGGGGTGTCGAGACGCACGATGGCCTTCGTCGTCGACTCGGCGCCATCCGGTCGGCCGATCGTGACCGTCACCTCCTGGCGTGGCTTCAGGTCTCCGAGCCCGGCAATCGAGATCGTCTCCTGCCCGGTGAGGCCCAGGGGCCCGACACCCTCACCCGGCATGAACTCGAGGGGCAGAACGCCCATCCCCACCAGGTTGGAACGATGGATGCGCTCGAAGCTCTCGGCGAACACGGCGCGGACGCCAAGGAGCAAAGTTCCCTTCGCCGCCCAGTCACGGGACGACCCGGTGCCGTACTCCTTGCCCGCGACCACGACCAGGGGTGTCTCTTCCGCCCGATAGCGCTCTGCGGCGTCGAAGATCGTCATGCGTTCGCCCGAGGGGACGTGCACGGTGACGCCTCCCTCAACGCCCGGCACCATCTGGTTCTTGATGCGGATGTTGGCGAAGGTCCCACGCACCATCACGCGATCGTTGCCCCGGCGCGAGCCGTAAGAGTTGAAGTCCTTCTTCTCGAGTCCCTTTGAAACGAGGAACTTGCCGGCGGGGCTGTCGAGAGGGATGTCGCCGGCGGGGGAGATGTGGTCCGTGGTGACCGAATCCCCGAGAACTGCCAGGATCCGCGCCCCCTGAACGTCGAGGACCGGGGGAGGCTCCAGGCTCATGTCCTGAAAGAAAGGGGGCTCCTGTATGTAGGTGGAGTCCTTCTTGAAATCGAACAGGTCTCCTCCGGCCACTGGGATCGCGTTCCAGGTCGGGTTGCCGTCGAACACGTTCCCGTAGCTCGAGGCGAACATCTCGGCGCCGATCGTCGCCTCGAGATCGTCGATCTCCTTCTGTTTGGGCCACACGTCGGCGAGCATGACGGGAGTTCCATCTCTGGCCGTGCCGATGGGTTCGCTCGTCAGGTCGATGTCGGTCGTCCCCGCCAGGGCGTACGCCACGACCAGCGGCGGTGAGGCCAGGTAGTTGGCCTTGACCTGCGGGTTCACTCGTCCCTCGAAGTTGCGGTTGCCGGAGAGAACCGCGGAGGCCACGAGTTGACCGTCGGCGATCGCCTTCGACACCTCGGGCGGGAGCGGGCCGGAGTTGCCGATGCAGGTCGTGCAGCCGTAGCCCACCAGCGCGAACCCGAGGGCCTCGAGATCCGTGAGCAGGCCGGATTTCTCGAGGTACGCCGTCACCACCTTCGAGCCGGGAGCCAGGCTGGTCTTCACGTAGGGCGGTGTCTCGAGACCCCGTCGCCTCGCGTTTCTGGCGAGGAGGCCCGCGCCCAGCATCACCGAGGGGTTGGACGTGTTGGTGCAGCTCGTGATCGCCGCGATCACCACCGAGCCGTGTCCCAGCTCCGCCGTCCCGCCCCGCATGTCGATCGGGACGGTCTTTGCGGTTTGGTCCGCCGGGAGCCCGAAACCACGCTCCTTGACCGGCGCCGCGAGGCTCTGGCGGAACGAGTCCCTCATCCGAGACAGGGCGATCCGATCCTGGGGCCGCTTGGGCCCGGCGAGGCTCGGCTCGACGGTCGAGAGGTCCAGCTCGAGGGTGTCGGTGAACTGCGGCTCCGGGGTCTCCGCGGCGCGGAAGAGCCCCTGCTCCTTGCTGTAGCGCTCCACGAGATCCACTTCCTCGGCCGTCCGACCTGTTCGACGAAGATACCCGAGGGTCGTGTCGTCCACGGGAAAGAATCCGCAGGTGGCCCCGTACTCGGGGGCCATGTTCGCGATCGTCGCCCGGTCGGCGAGCGTCATCTCGGCGAGGCCGGGTCCGAAGTACTCGACGAACTTCTCGACGACCCCCTTCTTCCGGAGCATCTCCACCACCGTGAGCACCAGATCGGTGGCTGTCGTCCCTTCCCTCAGCCGGCCGGCCAGGCGGAAGCCAACCACCTGGGGAGCCACCATGTAGAGGGGCTGTCCGAGCATCCCGGCCTCGGCCTCGATCCCTCCGACCCCCCAGCCGAGCACGCCGAGACCATTGATCATGGTGGTGTGCGAGTCGGTGCCCACGAGGGTGTCCGGCAGTGCCACCATTCCCTTCGCGTCCTTTCTGAGCAGGACACCCTTTGCGAGGTACTCGAGGTTCACCTGATGGACGATGCCCGTCGCGGGCGGCACCACACGAAACCCGTCGAACGCCTTCTGTCCCCACCGAAGGAACTCGTAGCGCTCGCGATTCCGCTGGAACTCGATCTCGGCGTTGCGAGCCGCCGCCTGGGGCGTCCCGAAGACGTCCACCTGAACCGAGTGGTCGACCACGAGGTCGACGGGTACCAGGGGGTTGATCTTCTTCGGGTTCTGCCCGAGCCGCTCCACTGCCGAGCGGAGCGACGCCAGGTCCACGATTGCCGGCACCCCGGTGAAGTCCTGGAGGATCACCCGGGCCGGCGTGAAGGGCAGGTTCACGGCATCGGTCGCCGTGGCGCTCCAGGCCCCGAGGTTCTTGACGTCGTCCTCGGTGACGAGCTCGCCGTCGACGTTGCGCAGGACCGACTCCAGCAGGACCTTGATGGAGAACGGCAGCCGATCGAGGTCCTTCGCGACGCCCTCTTTTTCCAGGGCGCTCAGGCGGTAGAGCGCGGCGGGGCCGTGGCCGGTCTCGAAGGTCGAACGGGCGCCGAACGCGTCGGTCTTCATGGATCGTGTCTCCTGGCTCGCGGACGCACGGCGGCCAGTGTCGCGGCCGGCCGAGTAGATCCTGAGGTTACACCACCGCGGGGGCGCCGGGAGACCACGGGACTCGCCGGATCGAAGAAGCGGAGCGGTCGCTCGGCCGCCTGCCGGATGCCCACTCGGGGCGCAACGGTCACTCGGTCAGGCGAGATCCCCACTCGCAGCGTGAGGGGAGAGTCGTTCTCGAAGACGTGTCGCCCCGACAGACTGCGATCGATGTCGAGGGCGCGGCAGAGTCGCCCCGGTCCCCGGCCCGCGTCCGGAGGCAGGTCGGTGCCCTCCAACGGCTCGGCGGCGCGGATGAGCACGCAACCCTGAACCAGGGAACCGTCCACCGCCAGGTTGAGGCAGTGGTGCATGCCGTAAATCAGGTACACGTAGAGGGTCCCCGGCGGTCCCCACAACGGCTCGGTCCGGGGAGTGCGGCCCCGGAACGCGTGGGCGGCCGGGTCCCCGGCGCCGAGGTAGGCCTCTGTTTCGACGATGCGAACCTCGCCCCACCCGGGGCGGACCAGCACATGCCCGATCAGGCTCCGGGCCGCCTCCGCAGCGGGCGAGCGGAGGAGTGCCGTGAGGCGCGCCTGCTCGCGGTGTTCAGGGGCCTGGCGAGGCACGCCAGGCAGTATAGACGCCGACCTGGGGTTGCGGCTCTAGGCGGGCTCGTCGTCGAATCGGCGGGTGTCTCTCCCTCGCCAGACGACGCGTACGGACACGGCGCGCACCACGACGACACTCAGCGCGATCACCGCCATTGTGGGCAGCATGTACCGGCCCAGCTGCAGATACTCCATCCAACGTCCTCCCATGCACGCACCTCCATGTCTCCCGCGCGAAGCCGTTCTCCGCCACCACGGTCCGACGTCTCCGCGAGGCGGACGCCACCGGTCAAGTCTGGAGGAGGGACAGCACCGGGGCTCAACGGCCCCGAGCTTCATTTAGAGCACATCCGGGATGCGAACAAAACAACAATATCATGTATAGGGGACTCCGCCGACCCCCTTTCCATAGTAGCCGCAGACCGACAGACGCCCGGGCGAACCGAGCGACGAAACGAGGCTGCGCCAAGTTGTGAATCAGGATTGAGGGTTTGGCTGGGCGGCAGGGACTCGAACCCCGATTCCATGGTCCAGAACCATGTGTCCTACCGTTGGACGACCACCCAATACCGAATCTTCATCCTAGCCAAGTCGTTCTGTGAATTCAATCGAGCGTATCGCGCCGATCGCACCCGGGGGCACGGGGCAACGGGACCGTCTTCACGGCCGTCAATGCTCGTTCGATCAGCGCCGTGCGGTGGAGAGGTACAGAGCGTTCAGGAGCGCCGTGTACGTGACGCGGCTCTGGGCGCGATACTGCGGCCGAAACCCGAAAAGGACCACTCGACCCTTGCCTAACGGAACATCCACGAGGGCAGCCCGGCCCTTGAGACGCTCTGCGCCCACGAGCCACCCCGACAGCAGCGGCTCGTCGTCGGTGTAGCGCGCCACCACCACAGCGGCGTCCGCCTCGAAAGCGGGCGAAGACTGAAACCAGATGGGAAGGGCTTCGGGCAGCCCATGGGCGAGAGGTCGTGAGGAGTCCGTCCTCACCCTGAGGATCGAGCCAGGGCAGAAGAAGGCGCGGGGATCGACTTCTGCGAGGACGTTCCTGACCGGAAGGTCGAGCTGCTCGATCACGAGAGCGGTGGCCGAGTCGAGGGCGACGAGGGTCCCTCCCTTCTCCGTGAAGGCGCGAAGCGCCGCCATTCCCTTCGCGCCGAGCCCCCCTGTGTACTCCTCCGGGAGCTCACCCGCTTCGTGGCCCCCCAGCAGCTCGAGGGCCCCCTGGTCGGGGAGCACGATGGCGTCGTAGCGGTCCCGCAGCCGCCCGGCCCGCACCTCACGATCGTGGAGCGTGCGATACGCCACGTTCATCTCCCGCTCGAAGACAAAGCGGGTCCAACCCTCGTTCATCGACGGAACCCATGAGCGGTAGAGACCCACACGAGGGGTCTGGAGTCGGAGCGCCCGGGGCCTGGCGGCGACGGCGTATGCCGTGAGCCCGAGCTCGAGGGCGAGGCCTTCCAGCCTCCGGCGCGCCCTGGAGGAGACGAGAAGCGCGCCGGCGGGGAACGACCGCTCCCGCTCCGCGAACGGCTTGACGGCCCATTCGACCTCGACACCTTCGGCGAGCAGCCGCCCGAGAGCCACGAGCTCGGCGCTGCCGTGTCCGAGCGCGAAGCGGGGCCCCTTCCCCTCGACCTGGCCGGGGGCCACCCGGGGGACGAGCACGCGCTCGAGGTCCGCATGAAAAGGACCGGCCAGTCGCTCGACGTGAACCCCGAGCAGAAGCGGCAGGGTGTGAGCGGTGACGTCGTACGGTCGCCGCGGCGGTCCGTCCGAGTCGCTCCGCAGGTTGGGGTAGTGCTGCCGCTCCAGCACCGTCTGCGCGAATCGACTGGCCGGTTGCTCCATCAAAACGACGTGGCTGGCCGCGCCGAAGTGGCGCCCCCCGGCGTCGAAGTCCTGCCGTGCCCGGTGGATCTCGACGCCGCTGGTGTGGAGCACCTCCAGCAGGCGGTTGGCGGAGAGGGGGTCGCGCTGCGGCGCAGGCACCACGAAGGCGAAGGGCTCGCGCCGGGCGGAGGCCCGTCGATTCACCCCGAGGGCGGTGCGCAGCCAGTACTCCCGGTTCCGGCCCGCGTGGTCCAGGACGGCCAGCGAGGCGGCGAGCTGGTACTCGACGATGTCCTCGAGGCCCCAGGAGCCTCCGGGCCAGGGGCTCGGGAAGTTCCACGACCGGACCTTCGGGTCGTAGCCGCCGCGCCGGCTCTGGAGCTCGTGAGGCTCCACCTGGATCGGCGTCGCGAGCCGGGCGGAGGCCGTTTCGGACAGCACACGCACCCCACCGTGGGTGTGGGGATAGGCGCGTGCCGGCGTCCAGGCGTCGAAGATCGCGTTCGTCACGATCCCGCGCCGCCCCTCCGACGTCAGACGGGCGACGACGTGGGCTCCGATGGCGTTTGCCGCGGCTTGCAGCGCCGGGTCCACGTTCGGCTCCCAGGGGTCTGCGTAGGGAGGAACGAACAGCCGCGCCCCCTTCGAGCCCATCTGATGGACGTCGTGCCCGATCTGCGGACGCCATCGCCTGTACACGTGCTCGACCGTGAGACGGGTCTCTTCCTGGGTGAACATGTACCAGTCGCGATTGTTGTCGTGGCCGACGTAGGGGTGGTACAGAACCGGCGGGGACGTGCCTTCGAAGGGAGTGCCAAGCTGCCGGCGGTACCACTCGGCCACGAGCTGTGTTCCGTCGGGGTTGTGCGAGGGGAGCACGAGCAGCACGGTCTCGTCCAGGGCGCGCCGGGTCTCCGGATCGTCGCTCGCGGCCAGGTGGTGCAGCAGCCGCAGCGACGTGAGTGTGCCCCCCACCTCCGTGGAGTGGATCGAGAAAGCCATGACGACGATGGTCTTGCCGCGGGCAACGAGCCTCTTCGCCTCGTCTTCGGTTAGGCCCCTCGGATCCGCGAGACGCAGGTTCGTCTGGCGGATCTGCTCGATCCGGGCGTGGTTCGCCTCCGACGTCACGGTCGCCACGACGAATGGTCGACCCTGCGTCGTCTGGCCCACCTCTTCGATCTTCACTCGCCCCGACGCCGCGTCGAGGCGCTTGAGATAGGCCAACACCTGGTCCCAGTCCGCCAGCCGGCGGTCCTCGCCGGGCCGGAAGCCCAGGACCGACTCGGGCGTAGGGATCGCGACCGCCTGCGCGAAGGCCGGACTCACGCCCACGAGGAGAACGACGATGAACCCGAGCGAAGCGCGCAGGGCCGACGCACCGGGGAGGAAACGAGCCCTAGTCGACGCCCAGCTCCTTTGCCCTCTTGAAAACGGCGAAGCCCAGGAGGCAGCCGAACGAGAGGAACATGTACGCCTCGACGAAGGCGGCCACGAAGGGGCCGATGAAGGGGATGAAGCTGAGGACCCAGGCCACGCTCCCACCGACGACCGCCATGATGGTGTAGACAACCCAGGCCTCCCAGTAGATCGAGCCCATGCGCCGGATGGCATCGATCCCGGTGATGGGATTCAACGTGGCGAAGAAGCTCTGGGAGATGGCGGCGGCGATGAGTGCGATCGGCGAGTAGAGGAGCCACCAGAGCACGGCGAATGGAAAGGCCACGAGGGCTCCGAGGGCCGCGCCGAGAGCCGGTGCCGAGGATGACGATGAGGATGAGCTTCTCCCCGAGCCCCCTGGGGAGAAGCCCCCCCCATGCCGTACTCCTCTTTCATCTCCGCGATCTCTTCGGGGGACAGACCCTCGGACTCGAGGTAGGCCTCCAGGTCCTCCGGCATACCCGCTTCTTCGTCAAAGTCCGGGGTCTCCTTCACCATGCTGGGAATCATCGACAAGAACGAGACCCCGACCACGAGGGTGAGCACGAGCATCGGACTCTTGCTGATGATCATGGCGGCGATGCCGAGAAAGATCGCCTTGACGAGGTCCGAGATGTCGCTGATCTCGGGCATGAAGCTCGTCGTGTTGCCCGACGCCACCCGGTTGATCGCCGTGAACGAGTAGGCGTAGAGAAGGCCCGTCGAGATGATCACACCCACGATCGCGCCCATGACCGCCACCCGGGCCGCAGCCGCGAAAACCCCCACAACGAATGCCATCATAAGGTAGGCGACGGGGTCCTTCAGCGGATAGGTCAAGACGGTGCCGAGCTCGTCCCGGAGCGGTCGACGCCTCAGCCGCTCGACGCGCTCGGCCTCCTCCTTCTCGGCCGTGGCCACGCAAAGCGCGTCGCAGTCGGGACAGATCGCAGCGGTGCCGTGGCGCTGGACGCACTCGGGGCACCAGCCCTTGCCGCACTTGGAGCAGACGGCCTCGGATTTCGTGCCCGAGTGCTTCGAGCAGGTGCGCCAGCTTCCGGCCCGCGCGCCTCGAGGTGCAAAAGCAGCCCCCGTCGCGGCGGCTGCACCTGCCGGCGCCGGGGGACGTGGGGGCGCGGCGCCGGCCCGCCTCGGCTGCTGCTGCTGCATTGGTGGTGCGCCTGGCCTCTTCTGCTGTGGGGCTGGGGGCCGCGCGGGGGTCCCGGCGGTGCGCTGTGGTGGGGCAACCGCCGCCGGCGCCCCCGCCGGCCCTGGCGCTGCCGGTCGCTGGGGCTGAGCCGGAGCCGGCGAGGCGTCGACGAGGGCGAAGACGCTGGTGCAGCCGGGACACTTCAGCTTCAGACTCGGCCCGGCTTTCTCCGTGGGGAACCGGAGAGTCCGCTGGCAGTGTGGGCAGAGGACCGTCACGATCGACCGACCTCCTGGCGACTGGTGGAGATTATGCAGGTCGCTCCCGAGCGTTTCCCGTTTGGCTGCGCTCCGGCGGAACCGCGCCCTTGGTCCGTCAGCGTCTGCGCGGTAGACTCTCACGCGAACCCACTCAAGCTCCGAGGTCAATCCCGATGAGATTCCCCGTCCCGCTCCTGGTGCTCCTGATCGCTGCGATTGCCGGGAGCGCCTGCGGCCCTCGTGAGAAGGCGTCTCCGGACGCCGCTCCCGAGGCCGTGGCCACACCGACGCCGGTGCCCCCTCCGCCGCCGCCCCTCCTCGATCCGCAGCAGGCCAGCGAGACGGCCCCCGATCGCTTCAAGGTGCGTTTCGAGACCACGGAGGGGCCGTTCGTCGTGGAGGTTCTCCGGAAGTGGGCACCCAATGGGGCCGACCGCTTCTACAGCCTCGTGAAGCTCGGCTACTACGACGGCGTGACCTTCTTTCGAGTGCTCGACAACTTCATGGCCCAGTTCGGGATCCATGGCGACCCGGATGTGAGCGCCGTCTGGCACAACGCCCAGTTTCCCGACGACCCGGTGGTGCAGTCCAACACTCGCGGAATGGTGACCTTCGCCACCGCCGGGCCGGATACTCGGACCACACAGATCTTCATCAACTACAAGGACAACGGCAATCTGGACGGCATGGGCTTCGCTCCGTTCGGCCGCGTCGTCGAGGGGATGGCGGTGGTGGACAAGCTCCACTCCGCCTACGGGGAGGGCGCGCCCAGCGGTCGGGGGCCCGCGCAGGGTCGGGCTGAGGCGGAAGGCAACGAGTACTTCCGCAGCGAGTTCCCGGACCTGGACCACATCGAGACGGCCCGCCTCGTCGAGACGAAGGCCAAGGCCGACTGAGCGACCCCGACCCGGCAGGGGGCCAGGCTAGGATGGCCGGGTGAGCAGCCGGCCGTTGCGTTCGCCTTTCCGACCCGCCGTCGGGGAGTGGTTCGCCGAGACCTTCGACGCGCCCACCCGGGCGCAGAAGCTTGGGTGGCCAGCCATCGCCAGGGGCGAGAGCACGCTGGTCCTGGCCCCGACCGGATCCGGCAAGACCCTCGCCGCCTTCCTTGCGGCGATCGACCGTCTGATGTTCGCCCCGGTGCCCCGAAGGGCGAGCGCTGCCGCATCCTCTACGTCTCGCCCCTCAAAGCCCTCGCCGTCGACGTGGAGAGAAACCTGCGCGCGCCGATCGAAGGGATCTCTCGCGTGGCGGAGCGCCGCGGCGAGAGCGTGCACCTGCCCCAGGTCGCGATCCGAAGCGGAGACACGCCTGCAGCCGAGCGAGCGCGCATGCGCCGCCGCCCGCCCGACATCCTCATCACCACACCGGAGTCGCTGTTTCTCATCCTCACCTCGAGGGCCCGGGAGATCCTGGGCGCGGTCGAGACGCTGATCCTCGACGAGATTCACGTGCTGGTCGGCACCAAGAGAGGGGCCCATCTCGCCCTCTCCCTCGAACGTCTCGAGGAGGTGGCGGGCCGGCGTGTGCAGCGGATCGGTCTCTCCGCAACGCAGCGCCCCCTCGAGGAGGTCGCGCGCTACCTCGGGGGTGGCACCGCTGGTCGAACGTGGGCGCCTCGGCCGGTCACGGTGATCGACGCAGGAGCGCGGAAGGCCTTCGACCTCCGGGTCGAGGTGCCGGTCGAGGACATGTCCCGTCTCGGCACCGGGGAGGGCCCCGTCCCCGGCCGGTCCGAGGCGACGTCAGTCCTCGCTCGTCACTCGATCTGGCCTGCCATCCATCCCCGTCTGCTCGATCTGGTGCGGGCCCACCGCTCGACCATCGTCTTCGTGAACAGCCTCAGCCCGCCCTCGATGCCCTGGGCCGGCACAGGTCCCGCATCCTGGCGGCGTTCCTCCTCGTCTCGCTTGCCGTCTTCGGCTTCGTCGACAGCGTGTACGTCCTCACGGTGACGCTGGCCATGTTTTCCCTGGTGATCTTCTCCCTCGTCGTGACCGGAAGGGGGCCGAACCCAGCACCACCCTGAGCTATCTGTCCTGGGCATCCTTCTCGCGAGCATCCTTCTTGAGATGGCGCGGAGTGGCTCTCGTCACCCTGGTTAGCCTGGGCATTCGTGAGCTCGAGATGAAGAACACTGAGCCCGAGCGTTTCACCTACACCGTCTCACATGACCTCAAGAGCCCCCTGGTGACGATCCGCGGCTTCCTCGGCTACGTCACCCGCCACGCGGAGGAAGGACGCGCCGAACAGCTTCGAGAGGACGTGGCGCGGATCGAGGCCGCCACCGAGCGAATGCAGCTCCTCCTCGACGAGCTCCTCCGGCTCTCGCGGATCGGGCGGCTCGACGCCGGGCATGTCGAGGTGGAGATCGCGGGAGATCTGCCGCCGGTCCGCGCCGACAGACTGCGGCTCGTCGAGCTGCTTCAGAACCTCATCGACAACGAGACACGCTTCATGGGCGATCAGCCGCAACCCGGCATCCATGTCGGCTGGCGCTCCGAATCCGAGGAGCCCGTCTTCTTCGTGCGCGACAACGGGGTCGGGATCGATCCCGCGCACCACGACAGGGCCTTCGGGCTCTTCGACAAGCTGGACCCCCGCACCGAGGGCACCGGGGCTGAGCTGGCACTGGCGCGGCGCATCGTGGAGGTCCACGGGGGACGCGTCTGGATCGAATCCGAGGGCCTGGGCTACGGCACCACCGTGTGCTTCACTCTCCCAGGACCGCCCGTCGCCGCCGCATAGCGGGCAAGGATCGCGCGGTGCGCGGCCGACGCCGGCATGGGCATCATCAGGCGCGAACGAGCGAGGCGCCCCAGGTCATCCCGGCCCCGAAAGCCACCATGAGAACGAGGTTCCCGGGCTCGATCCGGCCGTCGCGCACGCACTCGTCCCAGAGCAGCGGGATGGTGGCGGCGGTGGTGTTCCCGTACTTGTGGATGTTGTGGGGCACCTTCTCGTCCGGCAGTCCCAGAGCCTTCTGACAGTATTCGTTGATTCGCTTGTTCGCCTGGTGCATCAACACCATGTCGACCCGGTCCGCCGTGACCCCGTTTCGTTCGAGAACCCCCCTGGCAACCGAGGCCATGTACTTCGTGGCCATCTTGAAAACGAATCGCCCGTCCATGACCGGGATGTGGTCGCCCCGCTCAAACTGGGCGGGGTCCGTGTACGGGCGGTGCTTGAAGCCTGTCCCGGGCACGTAGAGCTTCTGGTAGTCGGCGCCGGCGCCGTGGAGGTCGTGGTCCATCACCCCGCGGTCGCCCTCATCGGAAGCGCGCAGCACCACCGCCGAGCCGGCGTCGCCGAAGAGAACCACAAGGTGTCGGAAGCGGCTGTTCCACTCGAACTCTTCCTTCGTCGGCGGGACGTCGGAGACGCCGCGGGCGTAGTCGAAGTTCGCGTTCGTCCAGGGCATGAAGCCCACGTGGGCCTCCGCCCCGACGAGGAGGACGGTCTTCGCCATGCCGGCCTGGATGTGGGCATCCGCAAGCTGCAGCCCGTAGAGGAATCCGGAGCACTGCTGCCGGATGTCGAAGCATGGCACCGTCCGGAGGCCCAGCTTGTGCTGGAGAAGGGTGCCGCACCCGGGGAAATAGTGGTCGGGCGTCATGGTGGCGAAGACCACCATGTCCACCTCCTCCTTCTCGACGCCCGCTGCTTCCAGGGCCCTGGCCGCAGCGGCGACGCCAAGGTCGGAGGTCGCGATCTCGGGGCTGGCGAAGTGACGGGTCTCGACCCCGCTGCGCTCCCGGATCCACTGATCGCTCGTGTCCATCATGAGCGCCATCTGGTCGTTCGTGAGACGAATGGAAGCAATCTCACTTCCGCTTCCGACGATCACGGCTCGCGGCATCGACACCTCCGTCGCCCTGGAGTCACTTCCGTCCTGCGGCCCCTCCGAGCGCTCTCGTGGAGTGCGCCTCCTCACGCTGGGAGCCTCCGGCAGGATGATACCCTTCCCCAAGCCGTGGCCCCCTCCCTGAGTGTCGTCTTCCCGATGCACAACGAGGAGGCCTACGTGCGTCGCGCAGTGGCGGCGGCCCGGGCTGGCGCGGGTGCCGTGAGCGAGGACTTCGAGATCGTCATCGTCGACGATGCCTCCACCGACCGCACCGGGGAGATTGCCGAGGCTCTCTCACGGGAGGACCCGCGCATCCGAGTCGTGCATGCCAGCCGTCGGCGCGGGCTCGGGGCCACGCTCCGGGCGGGATATGCAGCCGCGACGAGGGAGCTCGTGCTCTACTCCGATGCCGATCTTCCCTTCGACTTCAAGGAGCTCGCCCGGGCAGCCCACCTGATCGAGTACCAGCAGGCGGACGTTCTGGCCGCCTACCGGTTCGACCGGACCAGCGAGGGTCTTCTCCGCACCCTCTACACCCTCGTGTACAGCGGGCTCGTTCGAGTGCTGTTCGGGCTGCGGCTCCGCGACGTCAACTTCTCCTTCAAGCTCTTCCGCCGGCCGCTACTGGACCGGATCGAGCTCCGCAGCGAGGGAAGCTTCATCGACGCCGAGTTCCTCGTGCGGGCCCGAAACGCCGGGGCCAGGATCATCCAGATGGGGGTGGACTACTTCCCGCGCTCCGAGGGACGCTCGACCCTCGCCTCACCAGGGGTCATCGTCGCGATACTGGGGGAGATGGCCCGGCTGGCCCCGGGGTTCTGGTGGGCCCCCCGGTTGCCGGTGACGTCCCTTCGTGGACAATAGGGGCGCACCATGCTGACCGACATTGCCTCGAGCCCGATCGCCGAGATGATGCGAAAGATCTCGGCGGAGCAGAGGAGCGGTGGCCTCCAGATCCGCTCGGGTCGCATGGTCAAGACAGCGTTCTTCGATCACGGGCGTCTCGTTTTTGCCGCCAGCAACCTGAAGAAGGACCGCCTCGGCGAAGCGATGGTGGCCGACGGAAAGATCACCCAGGAGGAGTTCGACACCGTCTCGGCATTGATGCGCGGCGAGCGCCGCCGCTTCGGAGAGGCGCTGGTCAAGGCAGGCCTAGCCGACCGCTACGACGTGGGCGGGGCCGTCGGCCGTCAGGTCCGGCGCATCGCACTCTCTCTGTTCGGGCTGACCGACGGGGCTGCCATGTTCGAGGAGCGGGAGTGCTCGATCCCTCTCGACTACATGGTCAGCCTCTCCATCCACCGGTTGCTCCACGACGGCACCGCAACGATGAAGTCCGAGGAGCTGGTCCTGAAGGGCCTCGGCCCCCTCGATCGGGCCGTGGTCATGGCCGCGGTTCCCCCTTTCACCTATGAGCTCAAAGCCCGGGCCACGGAGGAGCGGGAGATCCTCGAGCTCGCACGGCGTCGCGTGACGGTGCGCCGTCTGGCCTGGGGGGAGGGCGGCCTCGTCTTCCCCCGCCTCCGGGCCACGTACGCCCTCCTCAGCGGCGGGGTCCTTCAGGCGGCCGACACGAAGCCCGCCACGCAGTCCACCGTGCAGGCCGAGACCGGCATGTTCCTTCTCTCGGCGCTGCACCGCCGACCGGACCCCTCGTTGCGCGATGCGATTCGCAAGGAGGTGAAGCAGGAGCTCCGGCAGTCCGCCGAGCTCGATGGGCAGGCCTGGCTGAAGGTGGCGCGGACGGCACCGAAGGACGAGTTGCTGAAGGCTCTCGAGGAGAAGATGGAGCGCTATCACGCGCTCCGCGACGCGGTCGAGGAGAACGACGCGCTCCGCAAGGACATCGAGATCATCCTCGGTCGAGCGTCCTCGGCCCTGCGCCTGACGAAGAAGGCGCCGGACACGGCCCCATCGGAGACCGCCACCGGCCGACGCGCCCGCGAGGAGGCGTCGGCTGCCATGGCACAGGCCGACCCGGGCGCCGAGACTCTCCCCCTCCCCCCGTCGACTCGACCCGCCCGCCCACCGAGACGGACCCCAACGTCCAGCGGAGTGAGAAAGCGATTCCGCCTCCTGCGACGACCACGCCGCCCCGGGCGGCGCCCCCCGGCGATGTGGCCCCGCACCTCGACGACTCCCTTCCCGGGGTGAAGCCCGGGGCGAGCAGCTTCAGCGGCACCGCGCGGGTCGAGCACCTCCTCATGGAAGGAGAGGTGCGCATGACCGTCTCGGACTATGCCAACGCGGTCAAGGTGTACGAGAAGCTCGTGAAGCTCGTCCCGAAGGTGGCGGCCTTTCGGCTCCGCCTCGCCACCGCCATGACCTGCTATCCCCGCACGCAGAAGCTCGCCGAGCGCCAGTACTTCGAGGCGTCGCGCCTCGAGCCCAGGAACGCGGACGTCCACTATCAGTGGGGCCTCTACTACAAGATCATGAAGATCAAGTCCCGGGCCGTGGCAGAGATGAGGGCCGCCGTGCGCCTCAATCCGAAGCATCGCAAGGCGCGTGCGGAGCTCGAAGCGCTGTCTCCCAAGGACTCCGCGCTCACGAGCCTCAGGAAGCTGTTCCGCTAGCGACGTCCCGTCGTCGAGCCCGGCAGGGTCGTGCTCAGATCCAGGTGGGGAACCAGGTCCAGATGCCGCCTCCCAGGGGGAAGCGGAACGCCCACAGCGCCTGGGGCACGGGGATCGCGGTGTAGAGGGGGAGGAACAGGAGGAAGAGCAGACCGACCAGGACCAGATAGCCGCGGGCACCCCACTTGAAGCGTCCGTCCCAGACCTGATCGAGGAAGATGCCGAGAGCGAGACAGGCGTAGGGCAGCGCCTCGAAGAGGTAGTGACTGAAGTTGAGCGTGCGTGGGGAGAGACCCCACGGGACGTACAGGAAGCAGAATCCGGCCCCTGCGAAGAGCCGGCGGGGGTCCCGATCACGCCACCCGGTGACGAGCGCCCAGACGACTGCCGGCACCGACGCCCACCAGAGGGCCGGGTTGCCCAGGGCGACGATGCCACGCACCGTCGCGTCGTCGGACCACCAGAAATACCACGTAGGACGGTAGAGCCACGGCCAGCTCCACCACGGGCTGACGTAGTTGTGGGTGGCGCTCAGCTGCGCGTGGTAGCTCCAGACCCTCACCGGCTCTTGAATCACTGCGCGAATCGCTCCGAGCGCCGTCTGCTCCTGCTGCATCAACCAGGGCAAGTAGCTCGCGAAATAGACAACGACGGGAATCGCGACAAAGGCCATGCCAGCCAGGGCGATCTCGCGCAGCCCCGCCCTCGCCCGCCCCTCGGGCATCTCGAGGATGTGCCGGCTGCGCAACACCAGGAAGACGAGGCCGAGAAAGCCCCAGGCCCAGAGGCTCGTCCACCGGGTCGACAGCGCGAGTCCCAGCGCCAGCCCCAATCCCGCCATGCGGCCCGGGGACAGCCTGTCCTGGGTTCCCGCGCGCAGGAGGAGCAGCGCAGAGAGGATCTGAAAGAGCACCGCGAACACGTTGGTCATCGCCACGCGGCTCTGCACGAGGAACACACCGTCGAGGAGAAGGAGGCCGGTGGCGAGAAGCGCCCCGCGCCCGTTGGGCGCCACCCGCCGCGCGAGCAGCAGGAAGATCGCTGCCAGCAGCATCCCGGCCACAGCCGGCGCGAGTCGCCAGGCCCACGGCTCGTAGCCGAACGTAGCGACCCCCACGGCGATCAGCAGCTTCGCGGTGGGTGGATGGACCCATTCGGTGGGCGTGCGGCCTTCCAGATATTCGAGCGCCGTCTTGGCGTGGTAGACCTCGTCGAAGTACTCCTCCGCCGGGTACCCGAGCCCAGGCAGACGGACGACAGCCGCGGCGAGGATGACCAGGACCACGGTGAGGAACAGGTGGCGTCGCAGGGCGAGATCCCACGAGCTCGGGCGATCGGACATGGCGTCTCGACTCAGGGGCCGACGAGATCCTCGACCCCCGGAGCGCCGATCTGGCGCTCGACCGTGGTCTCAGCCAGCATCGCCCAGCTCGAGTTGCCGATCCTGACGAAGATCTCGGCTCGGGGATCCTCGAAGGCGGGCGAGCGGAGCATGTCCTCGGGATCCGCCGTCGCGTGATACCGCCCGATCGAACGGACCGTCACCAGCTGATCGTCGCCTGGATTCAGCGGCTCTCTCCAGTCGCTCACCTGCTGCTGGATGGATCCCCAGGGGTCCTCCTCCGCCGTGCCCGGGAAGCGTGCCCGGGCCTGCACCGACGAGAGACGCTCCGTCCCCCTGTTTCGCAAGCGAAACCGGACTGCCGGAGCGATGAAGTTTTGTCCCTCCCGCGGCGAGTCCACGATCCAGTAGGTCTCGATGTCGAGGATCTCCAGCTCGTTCGCCGGATCATGCTGGGTGCAGGACACACCCACGCCGGCGACGACGGCCAACACCATTGCAGTTCGGACCAGCGACATGAGGGGGATTCTACCTCGCTCCCAAAGCCGCTTTCACCGGGTGAAGCGGGAGCACCAGGCGGAAGCACGCGCCCCCTCCGGGCGTCTCGTCCTCTTCGCAGAGCTCAAGACTGCCCCCGTGGTCCGTGACGAACCGGCGGGCGACCGCGAGCCCGAGCCCCGTGCCCCGCTTCTTGCCTCCGGTGACGAAGGGCTGGAAGATGCGGTCGCGGATCTCCGGCAGGACCCCGGGTCCCTCGTCAGAGAAGACGAGCACGAGCACGTCGGTGGGTGCGTCGGAGCCGACCTGCTGCTCCACACGGGCGCGCAGGTGCATCCGGCCTCGGCCATTCATGGCGTCGGCGGCGTTGGCGGCCACGTTCGAGATCGCGCGCCTCAGCTTGTCCACGTCGAGCTCCATGCGGAGGCCCCGGGGCAGGCTCACGTCCTGCACCACCTCGAGTCCGGGCAGCTCCTCCTCGATCCCCGCGGCGAGATCGAGAAGGAGAAGCGCCACGGGCACCGGGCGCAGCACCATTCGCTCGGCTCCCCGGGTGAAGTCCAGGGTCTCCGTGGTCATCCGCTCGAGGCGATCCACGGCGTCGATGATCAGACCGGCGCGGGCGGCGACCTCGTCGTGGGGGAGGCCTGGCGCCAGGAGCGTCTCGGCGTAGCCTCGGATCACCGTCATCGGACCCCGAAAGTCGTGGGCCAGCATCCCCGCCATGGTCCCGAGGGCCGCCAGGCGCTCGGAGGCGATCAGCTCCTTCTGATACGCGTTGTTCTCGATGGCCAGGGCGGCCCGCGAGGCGATCCGCGCCTCGCCGGGGGAGACGGGCCCCCGCCGCCGCGGCGCGTGCCCCAGGACGAGCGTGCCTGCCAGCCCGCTTCGGGCCAGAAGAGGCACGAGCGCCCCCTCGCCCTTGTTCTCGGCGGTCTCCAACAGGTGGCCGTCGGAGACGAGCCGCCGGGCGGGGCTGGAAGGTCCTGAGCCTGCCATCGCGGGTGAGAGCGACACCCTCGAAGCTCTCGAGCCGGCGGTCCCACAGGAGGAGCGTCGCGCTCGAGGCCCCGAGTGCGGCAGGGAGATCTCCCGTCAGCAGCCGCGGCAGGGCCGGCAGATCGGGGACCCCGAGGACGTCGTCGGCGAGGCGCCGGAGCCGGGCGCAGCGCGCGGTTCTGGGCGAGGCGGTCATCATCATCGGGTGGCTGATATTGACACATGGAAAAGATCGTCGCTATATTAACGATACTGGTCGGTCAGCTGAAGCGCCGTCGACCGGCGGGGGTGTTCCCCGACGGCGGGCCGGGCGCCCCGGCTACTCCAGTCCCGGAAGAGACACGAGCGTCCCTCGCTCCGAGGAGGAGCGGGCGGCTTCGTCTGAGGGGGCGGCTGGCCGAAGACAAATGAGCAGTGAGAGGCGAGCACGATGATCGAGGTTGAAAGCCTCACCAAGAGGTACGGCCGTGCCACCGCGGTGGATGGGGTCTCGTTCCGGGTCAACAAGGGGGAGATCCTGGGCTTCCTGGGTCCCAACGGAGCGGGGAAGACCACGACCATGCGGATCCTCACCTGCTACCTGCCCCCGACCGGAGGGACGGCGCGGGTGGGCGGCTACGACGTCTACGAGCAGCCCATGGAGGTCCGCCGCCGGGTGGGATACCTGCCCGAGACGCCTCCGCTCTACCCGGACATGTCGGTCCGCGACTATCTGGACTTTTGCGCGAAGATCAAGGGCGTTTCGGCCGGGGACCGCAAGGGGAAGGTGGGCGACGCCATCGAGAAGTGTCGCGTGGGCGACGTTCGGACGACCCTTATCGGCAAGCTGTCCAAGGGCTATCGTCAGCGCGTCGGCCTGGCCCAGGCCATTCTCCACAACCCCGACGTCCTGATCCTCGACGAGCCCACCGCCGGGCTCGACCCCAAGCAGATCATCGAGACGCGGGAGCTCATCCGCAGTCTCGGGGGTGAGCACACCGTCATCCTCTCGACCCACATTCTGCCCGAGGTGTCCATGACCTGCGGGCGAGTGGTGATCATCAACAAGGGCCGCGTCGTGGCGGAGGACACGCCGGAGAACCTGACCCGCCGCCTCGCGGGCGCCGGCACGCTGCGCCTCGAGATCCGAGGGGAGGAGATCCCTGTCCTGGACACGCTGCGGGCGGTGCCGGGCGTTCTCGCCGCGCGCCTCAAGGGTGGACATAACGAACTGCTTGTGGTCGACGTCGAGGCCGAGGCCGGACGCGACGTCCGGGCCGAGCTGGCCTCGGCCGTCGTGGCGGCTGGCCACGGGCTCCTCGGCCTCGAGCAGGTCGGCATGAGCCTCGAAGACATCTTCCTGGAACTGACGACAACCGACCAGGGCGCCGAGACGGCGCCCGCGGCCTGAGCGAAGGGGGAGACAACCGTGACCGCCTTCAGGAACATCGGCGCCATCATCCATAAGGAGTGGCACCACTACTTCGGCAGTCCCATCGCCTGGGTGGGCCTGTTCGTCTGGACGATGCTGTTCGGAATCTTCTTCTATTTCGGGTTCACCTTCTTTCTCGAGCAGTCGATGAGGATGGCTCAGCAGCAGATGCAGTATCCGGGCGGAGGTCCGAACCTCTCGCTCAACGAGTACCTCATCCAGCCGGTACTCCAGAACATGGCCGTGGTGGCTCTCTTCATGGCCCCCATGCTCACCATGCGTCTGTTCGCCGAGGAGAAGCGCCAGGGGACGATCGAGCTCCTGGCCACCTCGCCGCTCAGCGATCTGCAGGTCGTGCTGGGAAAGTTCCTGGCCGCCGCCGGCCTCTACCTGCTCATGATCCTCGCCGGGTTGGTGAACGTCGCACTGATGTGGACGTACACGGACAATCCGCCCGAGTGGAAGCCCGTCGCCGCCGGAGCGGCGGGTCTTTTCCTTCTCGGTAGCGCCTTCCTCGCCATGGGGACGTTCGTGTCCACCCTCACGCGGAACCAGATCGTGGCCGGCATCCTGTCCTTCTGCCTCTTCCTCGGCATGTGGACGCTGGGATGGGCCGACAGCCCGACCGCCGGGCCAGTCATGAAGATCGTGGCGTACCTCGGTGTCACCTCTCACCTCGAGGACCTGGCGAAGGGTGTCGTGGACTTGAAGGACGTCGTCTTCTACCTGAGCGTGATCGTGTTCGGCCTCTTCCTCGCCCACCAGTCGGTGGAGAGCCAGCGGTGGAGGGCCTGAGGCCATGAGCATCCTGAAGAGACTGATCAACGTCCTTGCCCCCGCCGGCATCGCCCTCACCGTGGGGGTGGTGATCTGGTCGCGGTCGGGCAAGACGCTGCCAGGAGGCCTCCAACCGTGGCTCATCGCCGGCGTGGCTCTCGTGCTGGTGCACCTGATCCTGCGGTGGGACGATGCCACTCGGGGCCTGGGTGTGCGCCAGTGGAAGCACGGCACCAACACCCTGGTCCTGACGCTGGTCGTCCTGGGCATACTGGGTGCCGCCAACTACCTGCTCAACCGCCACGTGGTGCGCTTCGACCTCACGGAGAACCGGCGCTACAGCCTCTCCGACCAGACCCGCAAGGTCGTCTCCGGGCTCGAGAACAAGATCACGATCACGTACTTCCAGCGCGAGCGCGAGATGCTCCGCGGGCGGGACCGGCTGAAGGAGTACCAGTCCCTCTCCGACAAGCTCGAGGTCGACTTCGTCGATCCGGTGAAGAGTCCCGCCAGGGCCGAGGCCTTCGATGTGAGGGGCCCCTGGCCCATCCTGATCGTCCAGAGTGGCGAGCAGCGCGAGCGTGTCAACAACGACTCCGAGCAGGACATCACGAATGCCCTCATCACGGTCACTCGCGAGGGCAAGAAGACCATCTGTCTCGTGGAAGGCCAGGGTGAGCGGTCGTCGGAGAACAGCGGCGACCGGGGCTTCTCCGGGGCCAGGGCCGCGCTCACGACCAACCTCTACGACGTAGAGAGCGTCTTCCTCCTGCGGGAGAAGGTGGTTCCCGAGCAGTGCACGGTGCTGGTGGTGGCCGGGCCGGAGAAGGACCTCCTGCCCGAGGCCATCTCCCCGATCCGCGAGTTCGTCAGGTCGGGGGGCAAGGCCCTGATCATGGTGGAGCCCGAGTTCAAGGAGTCCTTCCCCAATCTCGTGGCCCTTCTCGAGGAGTGGAACCTCGAGGCAGGCCCTGACGTCGTCGTGGACATCTCCGGGATGGGCCAGATCTTCGGTGCCTCCGAGCTCGCCCCCCTGGTGATGGACTACCCGTACCACGCGATCACCAAGGACTTCCGCCTCATGACCGTCTTCGCCGGCGCGCGCAGCATGCAGGCGGGCAAGGGCACCATCGATGGCGTCACAGCCCAGGACATCGGGCGGACCTCGGTCGAGTCCTGGGCGGAGACGACGCTCACGCTCGAGGGCGCTCTCGAGTACGAGGAGGAGACCGACCGCCTCGGCCCGATCTCCCTTGTCGCCGTGGCGACCATCAAGAGCGAGACTCCCGAGCCCGAGCCCTCACCCTCTCCCGCCGAAGGAGAAGGCGGGGGCGAGGACAACGCGGCGGAAGAGGAGCCGAAGGCTTCCGAGGGCCGGGTGGTGGCGGTCGGGGACACCGACTTCGCCAGCAACAGCTTCCTCGGTTTCCAGGGCAACCAGGACTTCTTCCTGAACCTCGTGGCGTGGCTGGCCGAGGACGCCGATCTCATCTCGATCCGCCCGAAGGAGCCGAAGAACCAGAGTCTCTTCCTGAGCCGCACCGCTCAGCAGAACGTGGCCTGGGTGGCGCTTGTGATCGTTCCGTTTTTTTTCGTCGTCGCGGGCATTGTCACCTGGTGGCGCAGGCGGTAGACCAGTGAAGCAATTCTGGAAGACCGGTCTCGCGTTCCTCGTCCTCGTCGGTCTGGGTCTGTACATCTGGCATTTCGAGTGGGGTCAGGAGATCGCCTCCGACGACCCGAAGGAAACGATCCTCTCCGTCGAGCCGGACCAGGCCACGGCCATCTCCATCGCATCCAGCGACGCTCCGACGATCCGCCTGTCGAAGGTGGAGGGCGCGTGGCGTGTGACGAGTCCCTTCGAGGCCCCCGCCGACCAATCGGCCGTCGAGTCGATCCTCACCCGTCTCGAGAAGCTCGAGGCCGAAGAGGTCGTCGTCGAGGAGGCCGATGACGTCGCCCAGTACGGGCTCGACTCACCCAGTCGATCCGTGAGCGTCACGCTCGAAGGTGCCGGGGAGCCGATGGTCGTCGAGTTCGGCGCCGCCGCACCCGGCGGCTCGGCTGTCTACGCTCGAACGCCCACGTCGCCCCGTGTCTACACCGTGGAGGCGTTCGTGGAGAGCTCGTTCGAGAAGGAGCCGTTCGACCTTCGAGACCGGGATCTCCTCCACGCGAAGCGCGACGACGTACGGACTCTCGAGGTCCGGGGCCCGGAAGGCGACTACGCCCTGGCACGGACCGACGCCGGGGACTGGGCCTTTACCGAGCCACTGGCGACCCGGGCCGGGCGCTGGTCGGTCGACGGTCTCCTGGGCACTCTCGAGAACCTGGAGATGGAGGCGGTGGCCGAGGAGGAGGCCGGGGACCTGACCCCGTTCGGCCTCGATCGCCCCGGTCGCTCCGTCCGCCTCGTCCTCGCCGACGGCACGGCGCGCACGCTGGAGATCGGCAGCCCCGCCGGCGACAAAGACGACGGCAAGTTCCACGTCCGCGAGAAGGGATCCTCTCTCGTGGCCATCGTACCCGGGGCCATCGTCACCGACCTCGAGAAAGGCATGGATGCGCTTCGGGCGAAGAAGCTCCTCGAGGTGGCGACCTACGACACCGAAGGCTTCGATGTGGTCTCGGAGGGAGGGGCGGAGACCTACCAGAAGGCCACGACCGAAGGTGAAGACGGCTTCGACGAGACCCAGTGGAGGCGAACCTCACCGGAGGAGGCGGAGCTCGAGACGACCACGGTCGAGGATGCACTGTTCAAGATCAGCGGGGTCGAGGTCCTCGAGTTTCGGGACGAGCCGTCGGATCTCGAGTCCTACGGGCTCGACGCGCCGAGTGTCCGAGTGACGATCCGGGCGAAGGGCGAGTCCTGGATCGAGCTGGGTGAGAGGGACGGCACCCACTACGCCCGGCGCAGCGCCGACGACTCCGTGCTGGTGCTCGATTCCACGAAGGCCCGAGAGCTCCTCGATGCCCTCGATGCCCTCCGCGCCGTCCCCCTGCAAGAGCCCGAGCCTGAGAGCAGCCCCGAGGACTGAGCTAGCGCCCCTCCGGAGGGGCCACGGGTGGCCCGCCATCCCCTGCCTCGGCCTCGGGAGCGAGAGCCGACGGCGCCGCCACGGGCTCTACCTCGTACGCCTTCTGGATGATCACCGCCCGCGTGGGCGTGTCATTGTGCTCCCCCCGGCGGGTCGTGGATGCCTGCACGACGAGATCCACCACGTCCATCCCGTCGATCACCTGGCCGAAGACGGCGTAGCCGGCTCCCCGGATTCCGAAGTCGAGGCTGTGGTTGTTGCGGACGTTGATGAAGAACTGGGCGGTGGCGCTGTTGGCCGCGTCCGTCCGGGCCATGGAGACAGTCCCTCGGGAATTCCGAAGGCCGTTTCGGGCCTCGTTCCGGATCGAGTCTCTCGTGGGCTTCTCTTCCATCTCCGGGGTGAAACCGCCCCCCTGGATCATGAAGTCCGACATGACCCGGTGGAAGATCGTCCCGTCGTAGTGGCCGGCGCGCAGGTACTGGAGGAAGTTGGCGACGGACAAGGGCGCCTCCTCCGGCCGGAGCACGATCGTGATGGTCCCGAGGCTCTGCCCCGCCTGAGACAGGTCGAGCGCCACCGTGGGCCCCGAGAGCACTGGGGCCGCCGGGGCCGGCGGCGGGGCGTCCGAGGCCTGAACCAGCACGAGGACGAGAGCGAAAATGGGCATCTGTCTGTCTCCTGCGGGAAATGGGCGTCCGTCCTCCCGGGAGGACGATTCTAGCAGCCCACGTTGATTCGCCCGGCTGGCCGGCCGTAAAATGCTCGTAAACGCATGGTCTTCTTGAACTACTCGACGAAGGAGCTGACGGTCAAGATCGTCTACTACGGGCCAGGACTGTGCGGCAAGACCACGAACCTCCAGTGGATCCATGAGAAGCTGCCCATCAAGAACAAAGGCAAGATGCTCTCGCTGGCAACCGAGACGGACCGCACCCTCTTCTTCGACTTCCTTCCCATCGAGATCGGGAGCATCCGCGGGATGAAGACCCGCATCCAGCTGTACACGGTCCCGGGTCAGGTGTTCTACAACGCCACGCGGCGGATGGTCTTGAAGGGAGCCGACGCTCTGGTCTTCGTCTGTGATTCTCAGGAGGCGATGCTCGATGCCAACCTCGAGAGCTTCGAGAACATGCGACAGAATCTCGAGGCCAACGAGATCGACCCCGACGAGATCCCCATCGTTCTTCAGTACAACAAGCGAGACCTGCCCAACGCCCTGCCCATCGAGATCCTGAACGAGCGGATGAACCCCCACAACTACCCGTTCAACGAGGCGATCGCCGTCAACGGGGCCGGGGTCGAGGACACGCTCAAGGCGGTCACGAAGCTCGTGTTCAAGTCGCTCTCGGCGAAGTACGGCGATGCCGCGCCTCCCCCAGTCGCTCCAGGAGCGGGCCGGGCCCCCGCCCCGCCTCGCGCCGCCCCGCCCGTCGCCGTGGCCCCGCCGCCGGCACCCGCACCAGCCCCGGCGCCGAACCTTCTCGGGGACCCGGCCGTCGAGGTCGAAGAGCCCGTCGCCAGCGCTCGCCCGATGGTGATCCACGAGGACACGCCGGCTTCCGCCTACGGAGCACCGATCCCTCAGCCGAGCGCCGTCATTGCCCACGACCCGCAGGGAACCCTGGTGAGCTCGCGGGATGAGGCGGCGGAGCTCAGGCGTCGAATCGCCAACCCGGGGATTCCGGAGCCCGAGATCGAGATGGATCTCGAGGAGATCGACGAGCTGCCGGATCACCGGAGCGCGAGCCACGTCCCGATGCCTGCCGCTCCGGTCACACCACCCCCGACGCCGCCACCGGCGATCTCCTCGGCACCGCCGCCGGCCGCAGCGCCGGCCCCGGCGGTCGCCGCGCCAGCCCCGGCGACCGCAGAGACGGCCGAGGTCGAGGTGCCAGTCGACATCGAGATCGCGCCGGGCACCACGCGGCTGCGCCTCAATCTCCGGCTGGTTCTCAACCTGAAGCGGCGCTGAGCGCCGTTGGTTCGTCGACCGAGCCGAAAAAGAGGGGGCTTCGATGCATCCTGAGCGAAGGTTTCTGGTCCTGCTCCTGACCCTGGCGATGGTCGTCTCCGTCGGAGCTGTGGCCACAGCCCCGCTCGAGCCTCTTGCCCTCGACACCGGCGCCAGCGGGCTGGGGCTGGCTCTCAGGCGAGTCGGCGTGAGCGGTCGCGTGCTCTACGTCACCGCTCACCCTGACGACGAGCACAACGGCCTCCTCGTCCGCCTGGCCCGCGGAATGGGTCTGCGCACCGCCCTCCTCACCCTGACCCGGGGCGAGGGCGGCCAGAACGCCATTGGCTCCGAGCTGTTCGACGCCCTCGGTGTCCTCCGCACCGAGGAGCTGATGGCGATGCACCGGATGGACGCCGTGGAGCAGTACTTTGGCCGCCCCTACGAGTTCGGCTACTCCTTCAGTGTGGAGGAGACGCTGGAGAAGTGGGGTCGGGAGCAGACCACCGGGGACATCGTGCGGGTCATCCGTTCGTTCCGCCCCGACGTCGTGCTGACTCTCCCGCTGGAGGCACCCGGTCGGGGGGGGCAGCACCATCAAGCGGTGGCCCAGCTCACACGGGACGCCTTTCGCGCCGCCGCCGACCCGGCGCGGTTTCCGGACCAGCTGAGCGCGGGTCTCGAGCCGTGGCAGGCGCGGAAGCTCTACCAGGGAGGAACCGGCGGCTTTCCCGTCGACCTCCCCGGGACGCCGGTCGAGATGGCGACCGGTGTCTTTGACCCCCTCCTCGGGATGACGTGGCAGGAGCTCGGAAGCCTTGCTCGATCCATGCACCGGTGCCAGGACATGGGACAGCTCAAGGCTGATCCCGGGCCGGCCCGTGGCGTCTACTTCCTGGTGGACGCCGAGCCCGCAATCGAGGCGGCGGAGGACGATATTCTCGACGGGGTGGACACGACGCTCGTCGGCCTCGCGCGCTTCGCCCCCGGGTCCGCGCTCGGTTCTTCGCTGGCCGAGCTGCAGGAGAAGGCTTCCCTCGCCCGGGATTCGTTCAACCCGCTGGTCCTGGACGACGCGGCGCCCCCCCTGGCCGAAGCGCTGGAGGCGACGCGCGCCTTCCTGGAGCGATTGCCCGTCGAAGTCCCTGACTCCGTCGCCCGCGGCGAGATCGCCACCCGCCTGAAGGACGAAGAGCGGGACATCGAGCGCGCCCTGGTGCTGGCCCAGGGCCTCGTCGTCGAAGCCCGGGCCGAGGACGGGCTGGTGACGCCTGGCCAGTCGTTCGAGGTGACCGTCTCTGCCTGGAACCACGGTGACGCGCCCGTCGACGTCGACGATGTCACCGTCGAGGTGCCCGAGGGGTGGACGGTTGCCGCGCCGCAGACCGTCATGGGAAGGATCGATGGCGCGGGGGAGGAGCGTCTGACGTTCACGGTGACCGTGCCTGCCGACGCCCGACCCTCGGGACCCTACTGGCACCGGCGGAGCGATCTCGACCGCCACGCCCTCGATGTGTCGGCTCACGAGACGCTCCCCTGGACTCCGCCCGCCGTCGTCGCCCGCCTGCAGATCCACATCGCCGGCGCCCTGACGACGCTCACGGCCCCCGCCCGCTTTCGCTACCCCGGTCCGTTCGTCGGAGGCGAGAAGCAGCACGTGGTGCAGGTCGTCCCGGAGGTATCGGTTCGCGTGTCGCCGGAGCGAGCCGCCGTGCCCCTGGCGGGTGCGGGGCATCCCCTGGAGGTTCGGGTCTTCGCCCGCCACAACGCTTCCGGGACCGGAGAGGCCATGGTCCGGCTGGAGGTGCCCGAGGGGTGGACCGTCGAGCCATCCGAGATGCGGCTTCACTTCGCCTACGAGGGCGAAGAGGTGGCCGCCCGTTTCGAGGTGACGCCGCCGGCGCGGCCGACCGCGGGCACCGTGGTTCTCCAGGCCGTTGCCTCTCGAGCGGGCCGCGAGTACCGGGACACTGTGCAGGCGATCGCCTACGACCACACACACCGGCGACAGCGTCTCCACGCCGCTCGAGTGCACGTGCTCGTCCTCGACGTCCGGGTCGCGCCGGACGCCTCGGTCGGCTACGTGATGGGATCGGGAGATGCGGTCGCCGACGGCATTCGCCAGCTCGGTGTCCCCCTCACGCTCCTCACCGCCGAGGATCTGGCGTTTGGAGACTTGACCCGCTTCTCGACGATCGTGACCGGCATTCGTGCGTACGAGAACCGCCGCGATCTCCGCTCCGTGCACCATCGGCTCATGGAGTGGGTCGAGGCGGGCGGGCACCTCGTCGTCCAATACAACCGCTTCGCGTTCAACCAGGTTTCGCCCCGCCGCGCACGGGGGCGATCCCGTGGCGAGGCGGAGAGCCCCTTCGCCCCCTACCCGGCGGCAGTGACCCGCCAGCGGATCACCGACGAGACGGCATCCTTCACGATCCTCGCCCCCGACCACGCTCTTCTCACAGCGCCCAATCGGCTCGGCGATGCAGACTGGTCCGGGTGGGTGCAGGAGCGAGGGATCTACTTTCTCGCCACGAGAGACCCTCGATACGTGGAGATTCTTGCCGCCACCGATCCCTTCCCGAACAACCTCGGGGAGAAGAAGGGGATCCTCGTCGACGCCAGCGTCGGCAAGGGGACCTGGACCTACGTGGGCCTCGTGCTCTTCCGGCAGGTCCCGGCCGGCGTCCCCGGGGGCTGGCGGCTTCTGGCCAATCTCGTGAGCCGTCCCCGGGGTCGCTGATCGCTCACGGCGGGCCGCTGTTTACCGCGAGCTCGGGGCTCTCATAGAGCACCCGGCCGTTCACGATCGTGGCGAGGACCTTCGTCCCGAGGAGCTCCTCGTCGGGCACGGACAGGGTGTCCCGGGAGAGGACGACGAGGCCGGCGAGCTTCCCGGGCTCGATGGAGCCCTTCCGCGACTCCTCGAAGCTGGCGTAGGCCGCGTCCCTGGTCATCATCTGGAGCGCCTCCTCGCGGCTCAGCCTCTGGTCGGGGTCGAAGCCGCCCCGTGGCCGCCCCGCCGCATCCTGCCGGGTGACGGTGGCGTAGAAATTCTCGATGGGAGAGAGGTCCTCGACCGGGGCGTCCGTACCGTTGATGGCTCGCGCTCCAGAGGAGAGGAGCTTGTGCCACACGTAGGCCCCCTCGTTCACGCGGGCCTCACCCAGCCTGCGGGGAGCCCAGGGTCGATCGGAGGTGCAGTGGATGCCCTGCATCACCGCGAGCACTCCGAGGCGGCCGCAACGAGGGATGTCCTTCGCGTCGATGAGCTGTGCATGCTCGATTCGGAAACGAGGACTCTCCCCCAAAGCGGCCTCATTCATGGCCTCCTCGTATATGTCCAGCACGATCCGGTTGGCCCGGTCTCCGATCGCGTGGATCCCGACCTGGAAGCCTCGTGCCAGCGCGTCCCGCGTCGCCTCGCGGAGGCGCTCGGGCGGTGTCACCAGAAGGCCGACGTTGCCGGGGTCGTCCGCATAGGGCTCGAGGAGAGCTGCGCCCCGGGAGCCGAGGGGCCCGTCGGCGTACAGCTTCACCGCACGGATCGTGAGGAAACCGTCACCTAGGCCGATCTCGGGCCGGCCCACCGCACGCATCGTCCGCTGCCCGGACACCATGGCGTAGACCCGTGTGCGAAGCCGCCCCGTCTCCGCGAAGGCCCTGTAGAGAGCCAACGTTTCTTCCGTGGCGCCGGCGTCGGTCAGGCTGGTGACGCCTTTCTCGAGGCACTCGTCCATCGCGAGATCCAGAGCTCGGCGCCGCTCCGAATCGGTTCTCTCCGGGGCCCCGAGCAGGCCCTGGGCGTTGTCCACGAAGAGGCCCGTCGGCTCCCCGGTGCTGTCGCGGATGATCTCGCCTCCCTGGGGCGTTGGCGTTTCGCCGGTGATGCCCAGCAGCGACATCGCTCTCGCGTTGGCCAGCACCGCGTGGCCGTCGGCCCGCGCGAGGAGAATCGGGTTGTCGGGCGAGACGGCGGAAAGCGCTTCGTGGGTCGGGAAGCCCTTGACCGACCCTGAAGCCGGTGCCGACCACTTCTCCTCGTGCCACCCGCGGCCGCGAATCCACTCCCCTGGCCGGCGGGTCTTCACCGCCGCTGCGGCCCGTTCGACGACCTCGGCGTAGCTCGTGGTGCCCCGCAGGTTCACGTCGAGCCGCGCGAAACCGATTCCCAGGAGATGGGCGTGGGAGTCGTCGAAGCCCGGCACCACCGTGCGACCGGCCAGGTCCCGGACCCGCGTCTCCGGGCCCACGAGCGTCTGGACCTCCTCGTTCGAGCCCACAGCCAGGATGCGACCACCTCGGATGGCGAGGGCCTGAGCCCGGGGCCGCGCCGGGTCCACCGTATGAACGACGGCGTTTCGTAGGACGAGATCGGCAGCTCCGTCTTCGCCTGTGCTCGAGGGAGAAACCTGGGCCAGGAGCGCGACGCAGACGGTGGTGCGGATGAGCATGGACCCTCCGGATTCCGCGGAGCATAGCTCTCGACCCGAGAGCCGCGGGCTCACGCGCCAAGTCGTCCAAACCGCCCTCCGATCGGCGTTGACCCTTGACACCCCCCTGCACGGGTCCTAGTGTCTGTGTCACACCACGCTCTGCGCCGGAGGTTTCATGCCCGACACCGTGTTCCAGGTCTTCGAGGCGACCGCTCGTGCCCACGCCGACCGCCCTGCGATGCGGCACAAGCACAAAGGAGCCTGGGAGACCATCACCTGGGCCGAGTACCGGGCGCTCGTCCGCCAGGCGGCACGCGGGCTGGTCGCCCTCGGGGTGACCCCGGGAGCGGGCGTCGCGATCATGGGCTTCAGTCGCCCGGAGTGGTACGTGGCCAACGCCGCCGCCATGGCGGTGGGCGGGCTCCCGGCGGGCGTCTACACGACGAACACCGCGGAGCAGTGTCACTACATTGCCGAGCACGCCGAGGCAGTGGTCGTGATCGTCGAGAACCGCGACTATCTCGAAAGGTTCCTCGCCATACGCGACCGGCTGCCGCGGCTTCGGCACATGGTGCTGATGGAAGGGGAGCCGCCTGGAGCGGACGCCCTCTCGTGGGCCCAGCTGCTCGAGCGCGGCGCCTTGGTCGACGAGAAGGACATCGACGCGCGCATGGCTGCGGCCCGTCCCGACGACGTCTGCACGCTCATCTACACCTCCGGGACCACCGGGGCCCCCAAGGCCGTGATGCTGACTCACCGGAACATCGCCTGGATCGCCGAGATGATGGTCGAGCAGCTCGAGGTCCGCTCCGACGACCGTCTCATCTCCTATCTGCCGCTCTCCCACATCGCCGAGCAGATTTCCTCCCTATATCTCTCGATGGCTACCGGGGCCTGCGTTTACTTCGCGGAGAGCGTCGACAAGCTGGGCGAGAACCTGCGCGAGGTGCGTCCCCACGTCTTTCTCGGCGTCCCCCGCGTCTGGGAGAAGATCCAGGCCGGGATCCAGGCTGCGGGTGCCCAGGGTTCTCCCTTGAAGAAGAAGATCGCGGCCTGGGCGAGGCGGGTGGGCCTTGCCGGCGGCTACGCGGACCAGCGCGGTCAGGGCCGGCCCTGGACCTGGGGGCTCGCCAATCGCCTCGTCTTCTCCAAGGTGAGGACGCGGCTGGGAATGGATGCCACCCGACTCGCCATCGCCTCCGCTGCTCCCCTGGCCCTGGAGACCCAGGAGTTCTTCCTGAGCCTCGGGATCCCGATCATGGACATCTGGGGCATGAGCGAGCTCACGGGCCCGGCCACGATCTCGCTGCCCCGGGCGTACCGGACCGGACGATCCGGCCATCCCCTTCCTGGCACCGAGATGAAGCTCGGGGACGACGGAGAGCTTCTGGTGCGCGGCCCCCACGTCTTCAAGGGCTATTTCAAGAACGACGACGCCACCCGGGAGGTCATCGAGCCGGAGGGCTGGCTCCACAGCGGCGACGTGGCCGAGATCGACGCCGACGGTTTCGTGCGGATCACGGATCGCAAGAAAGAGCTGATCATCACCGCCGGCGGGAAGAACATCGCCCCCCAGTTCCTCGAGGGCAAGCTCAAGCAGATCCCGGCGATCTCCCAGGCGGTGGCCATCGGGGATCGCCGCCCGTACCTCGTCGCTCTGCTGGCCGTGGACCCGAGCCGGGTGGTCCAGGAGGCGGAGAAGGCAGAGAGTCCCGCGCGCACGCCGGAGGCCGCCGCCGCCTGTCCAATCTTCAGGGCGTACGTCGAGGGGCAGGTCGAAGAGATCAACCGCGGTCTGGCCCGCTACGAGTCGATCAAGCGCATCGCGCTGCTTCCCAGGGAGTTGACGACCGAGAGCTCCGAGCTCACGCCGACGATGAAGCTGAAGCGTCGAGTGATCCACGAGAATCATCGCGACGCCATAGAAGCGCTCTACAGATAATCGAGAGGGGGCCCTCGTACCTGTGTCGGTTGGCATGCGGTTCGGCCGTTACGAGCTCACGGGCAAGCTCGGGGTCGGGGGAATGGGAGAGGTCTTCCGCGCCCACGACCAGGATCTCCACTGCGACGTGGCGGTGAAGTTCCTTCCCGAGCGGTTCGCGTCCGACCCGATTCGGCTCGCCCGCTTCGCCCAGGAATCCCGAGCGGTCTCTTCCCTCAACCACCCGAACATCGTGACGATCCACGAGATCGGGGAAGAGTCCGGCCTTCACTACATCGTGATGGAGCTCGTCGAGGGACAGACCCTCCGGGAGATCGTGCACCGAGACCTCAAGCCGGAGAGCGTGATGGTCACCGGAGACGGGCTCGTCAAGGTCCTCGACTTCGGTCTCGCCAAGCTGCGGGCCACTCCTCCGGGGATCGAGAGGTCTGGTTCGGCTCGGAGTTTTCCACCTGGCCGGCCAGCCCGGACTCTCCAAGGACCGCGGACGGCGCGGTCCTTGGCACCGTCGGGTACATGTCGCCCGAGCAGGCCCGTGGCCAGGTGGTGGACTTCCGGTCCGATCAGTTCTCCTTCGGGGCGATCGTCTACGAGATGGCGACGGGGAGGCAGGCGTTCCGTCGCGACAGTCCGCCCCAGACCCTGACCGCAATCATCGAGGCTCCTCCGGAGCCTCTTTCGTCGCTGAACCCCTCTTTTCCCGCACCGGCGCGGTGGATCGTCGAACGCTGCCTCGAGAAGCAACCCGCCGAGCGCTACGCATCGACTGTCGATCTTGCTCGTGAGCTCCACAACGTTCGCGACCGGTTGCAGGAGATGGCTTCATCAGGCTCGGCGCCCCGACTCTTCTCGGGGGATCGCTTGTCCCTCCCGTGGCGCGAGACCCTGGGCCTGGGCGCAGCAGCGCTCGCCGTGCTGGCGCGGCCACACTAGTCGGGTCCTGGCCTTCGCCCTCGCAGGCGTCGCGGATGAGCGACGTGGCCTACTCGGTCGGTCGGTCGGAGGGATTGCGCCTCTCCCGGTGGCCGACCAGGCTCGCCCGGGTGAGCGACCCCTTCCCGAAGCGTCGGGCGACCTCGTCGCGGAGGCGGTCGGCTGCCCCGGGGGACTCGTCCGTTTCCGGGAAGAGATCGAGCTGGGGGGAGCCCGACCCGAAGTGGGATGCGTAGATCCCCAGGAGCCGGACCCTTCTGCCCCCGTGAACGTCCTCGAACAAGGCAAAGATCACGTCGAAGATCGCGTTGCCGGAGTCCACGCCGGCCCCCAGCGTGCGAGCGTGAGTCCTCGTGCGGAACGTCTCGTCGCGGTACTTGAGGGTGAGGGTGCGGCCCTTGAGGCCATGGGAGCGCAGGCGTGCAGCGACGCTGTCGGCAAGAGAGAGCAGTAACGCGCGGAGTCGCTCGGCGTCCGCGGTGTCGGTGTCGAAGGTGTGCTCCTGGCCGATGCTCTTGGCCCCTTCGGACTCGCCGTGAACCGCTCGCTCGTCGATCCCCCGGGCCAGCTTCTGAAGGTCCTGGCCGTGGGTCCCGAGCCGGTTCTCGAGCCGTCCGTGCTCGAGGGCGGCTAGGTCGCCGATGGTCACGACGCCCAGCTTCGCGAGCCGCTCCTCCATCTTCGGCCCGACGCCCCAGAGCCGTCGCATCGGGAGCGGGGCGAGAAAGGCGGCCTCTTCCCCGGGCACCACCACGACCAGGCCGTCGGGCTTGCGCATGTCGGAGGCCACCTTGGCCACGAGCTTGGACGTCGCGACGCCCACGGAGGCGGTGAGGCCGGTCTCGTCCCGGATCTCCTTCTTCAGCCGCCTGGCCACGGTCTCCCCGGTTCCGAAAGCGCGCTCACCGGCGGTCACGTCGAGGAAGGCCTCGTCGATCGAGACCGGCTCCACGCGATCGGTGACGCGCCGCAGGATGTCCATGATGCGCCGGGACTCCCGGGAGTAGAGCTCGATGTCCGGGGGCAGGTAGACGCCGTGCGGGCACGCGCGGAAGGCCTGCGAGATCGGCATGGCGCTCCCTACCCCGAAGCGACGCGCTTCGTATGAGGCCGTCGAGACCACACCCCGCCCTCGACCGCCTTTCGGGTCGGCTCCGATGATGACTGGCCGCCCCTTCAGCTCGGGCCTGTCGCGTTGCTCGACCGCCGCGAAGAAGGCGTCCATGTCGAGATGAAGTATCGAGCGGGGCCGTCCCGGGCTCGTCGGGGAAGGCATGGCCCCCCGTCTTACGACGCCCGGGGTGCCGTCGCACGGGCGCGATCGCGACACGCCTCGGAGCAGAAGTGCTCCTCGTGGCCCTGAACGAGAGCCGTGAGCGCCCGCGATCGGGGCACGAACGTGTTGCAGATCGGATCGCGGACGAGATCCTCGGCGACCGGGGACCCGGGCCGGCGTTCCCGGCGCTGGACGTCTGCCGGAGCGGCGAAGAAGCGCACGATCGAGCGGGTGACCAGGCGAAAAAGAAACATCACGATGAGCCCGTAAATCAAGTAGATGATCCCGCGGATCACAGGCCCACTCCCGCTGGCGTCGCCATCATCGAAGCATAGGCTCGCCCCGCCATCGCCGTCAAACGCCCCCTGTTTTGCCCTTTCCGACCACCCCGCGCCGACGATAGAATAGCGTCGCAATCTGCGAGGCTCCGCCACGTAGAGGGGCCCACACCGGAGGTGGGGAGTGATCAAGCTCAAGAAGGTACTGGTTCCCACCGACTTCTCGGAGAGCGCGCGACACGCGCTGACCTACGGGATCTCCTTCGCTCGTGAGTACTCGGCTCAGGTCGCGCTGCTCCACGTCGTCGAGAACCTCACCGTGGGCTACGCGAGCGACCTCTTCCCCGTACCCATGGCCGAGGTGTTCCAGGAGATCTCGGGCTACGCGAAGACCGAGCTCGGCAAGCTCGGGACTCTGGCCCGCGAGAAGAAGGTCGAAGTCGTGGAGCAGGTCGTTCAAGGAAAGCCGTCGGCCGAGATCATCCGCTTCGCCGGGGAAAACGAGGTCGACATGATCGTGCTCGGAACCCACGGTAAGGGAATGCTGGATCAGGCTCTGTTCGGCTCGACGACCGAGCGGGTGGTCCGTCGTGCGCCATGCCCGGTGCTCACTGTCCGCCTCGCCGAGCACGAGTTCGTCGACGGCGACTAGTCCCAGGGCACCCCGGACCAGCGCACCAGAACCGAGCCGGCCGTGTAGCCGGCTCCGACGGCGCTGAGCAGAACGAGGTGACCCTCGTCCACGCGTTTCTGTTCGAGGGCCGTCCCCAGCGCGAGCGGGATCGTCGCGGCGGTCGTGTTCCCGTACTCGTGAATGTTCTTCACGACCTTCTCCTCCGGGAGTCCGAGGCGCCGCTGGACAGCCTCGATGATCCGGATGTTCGCCTGGTGGGCGACGAAGAGATCCACGTCGGTGCCGGTGAAGTCGTTCCGCAGCAGGAGCCCCTCCGCTGACTCTGCGAACTTCCGCACGGCGTATTTGAAGACGCTTGCCCCTTCCTGCTTGACGTAGTGCAGCCTCTCGTCGACCGTCTCGTGGGTCGCGGGCCGCAGGCTGCCGCCGGCGGGCATGTTGAGGAAGCTGGCTCCCGAGCCGTCGACCTCGTGGCCGAAGTCCAGGATGCCGGAACCGTCCTCACCTGGCTCGAGGAGCACCGCGCCGGCACCGTCCCCGAAGAGGACGCAGGTCGAGCGATCATCGTAATCCAGGATCGAGGTCATCACGTCGGCCCCGATCACGAGGACCTTCTGGTGGGTCCCGGTCTGGATGAACTGTGCGCCCACGGTGAGCGCGTAGAGAAAGCCCGAGCAGGCCGCGGAGACGTCGAAACCCCACGCCCCGACGGCGCCGAGCTTGTCCTGGACGATGCAGGCCGTCGCCGGAAACAGCATGTCCGGCGTCACCGTCGCCACGACGATGAGGTCCAGGTCCTCGGGACCGATCTCCCGGCGGCGCAGCGCCTCGCGGGCGGCGGAGACGGCGAGCTCACTGGTCGGCGTTCCCGGCTCGACCACGTGCCGACGCTCGATCCCGGTGCGGGTTCGAACCCACTCGTCCGAGGTGTCGACGATCTTCGCCAGATCGGCGTTGGTGAGCACCTTCTCCGGCACAAACGTCCCGAGTGAGGTGATACGGGCCCGTCTCTGGCTCATAGGGGGGGGGGCTCCTCGGCAGGTCGATCGCCTATTAGAACCACCGTGAGCGGAGCGGTCAAGCACAGGAGATGCTATTCTGACGGTCCGCTGGCGCGGGGCGGCTGCGGCACGAGCGGCGCGCCACCGGTACCCCCGGATCATCGCAGGAGGGACGAACCCGTGAATCGAATCCCGTTGCCCGTCGTCCGTGAAGGGGCGATCGTCGAGTGCACCGACTGCGCCAAGTGCTGCACCTACGTCGGTGTGGGGATAGAGACGCCCAACAGGGCGCGCTACGCCACCGACATCCTCTGGTACCTCTACCACGAGAGCGTGTACGTCTATGTCGACGGCAACAAGGAATGGTCTGTTCACTTCGAGACCCGATGCCGCAATCTCGGCGACGACCTCCTGTGTGGCATCTACGAGACACGACCCCATCTCTGCCGGAACTTCGACAACAGAACCTGCGAGGTGAACGATCAAGATCACGAGTCGCTCACGTTCCGCGACCCGGTCGTCTTCCTCGAGTGGCTCCGTGACAATCGTCCGAAGGTCTACAAGAAGGTCGAGAAGAAGTTCCTTCCGCCGGCGCTGCACCCGGGAGTGATCCCCTCGAACGGGTCGAAGCATCGGAAGAAGGCTCGAGCGGCGACCACGCGATGACCTCCGAGTCACCCCTGGTGGGCATCGTCATGGGCAGCACGTCCGATTGGGAGACGATGCAGCGCGCAAGGGACACCCTCGCCAGCTTCGGTGTTCCTCACGAGTGCCGCGTCCTCTCGGCCCACAGGACGCCGGCGGCCACTGTCGAGTATGTCTCCTCGGCTGAGGAGCGGGGGATCGAGGTCATGATCGCCGCCGCCGGGGGCGCCGCCCATCTCGCCGGCGTGGTCGCGGCCCACACGCTGCTTCCGGTCCTCGGCGTGCCCATGGAGAGCGTATCCCTCAAGGGCCTGGACTCTCTCCTCGCCACCGTGCAGATGCCCGGTGGTATCCCCGTAGGGACTCTCGCAATCGGCAAGCCGGGTGCGACCAACGCCGCGCTCCTCGCCGTTGCCATCCTGGCCCTCACGCGGCCCGCGCTCAAGGACAAGCTCCGCGCGTTTCGCGAGGAGCAGACCGCCAGGGTCTTGCAGTCCACTCTGGAGTAGAGTGGAGCGCTGGATATGAAGACGAAGACGGAGACGGGCAGCCCTGACGCCCGGGAGAGGGCTCGAACGTGGACAAGACAGCCATCATCCTCCTCGCGGCGCTTGCCGCAGCGTCGACCGGGTCGTCGGCCCGGGCGCCCGAGCCCGAAGACGGTATGATCGTCGTCTACGTCGGTACATACACCGACGGCGAAAGCCGGGGGATCTACCGCTTCGCGGTCGACCCCGACTCCGGCAAGGCCACGAGCTCCGCCCTGGCGGCAGACTCAGAGAGCCCGTCCTTTCTGGCCCTCCATCCGGCCGGGCGGTTTCTCTACGCGGTCAACGAGACGGACGACTTCGGGGGAGAAAGCACGGGGGCCGTGAGCGCCTTCGCCATCGACCCGGCGAGCGGCGATCTGCGGCTGCTCAACCGGCAGCCGTCGATGGGGGCACACCCTTGCCATCTCCTGCTCGACGCCGCCGGACGGAATGTACTCGTGGCCAACTACAACGGGGGCAACGTCTCAGTCCTTCCGCTGACGGCAGACGGTCGACTGGAGGCCCCGTCCGCCGTTCGGGTGCACGAGGGGACCGGACCCGACAGCCGGCGGCAGGAGAGGCCCCACGCTCACGGCCTGGCGCTGGCGCCGAACGAGCGCTTTGCCCTCGTCACCGACCTGGGCGCGGACCGGGTCTTCGTCCATCGCTTCGATCCCGCCGCGGGCACGCTCGAGCCGAACACCCCACCGTCCGCTGCCGCGGAGCCCGGGTCGGGACCGCGCCACGTCGTGTTCCATCCCTCCGGGAACCACGTCTACGCCATCAACGAGCTTCTCTCCACGGTCACAGTGTTTCGCTACGAGGCTGCCTCCGGAATCCTCGAGCCCGCGCAGACGATCACGACGCTCCCCATCGGTTTCGAGGGCCGCAATTCGACGGCCGAGATTGCGGTCTCCCCGGACGGTCGTTTCCTCTACGGCTCCAACCGCGGGCACGACTCCCTTGCCGTCTTCACCATCGACGAGAACTCGGGCCGTCTGGCGCCAGCCGGTCACGTTTCGACAGGCGGCCGTAACCCACGCCACTTCGCCATCGATGGGACGGGCCGACTGCTCCTCGTCGCCAACCAGAATTCGGCCACGGTCACTGTCTTTCGGCTCGACCTCGCCACCGGCCTGCCGGCTGCGGTCGGGGCGCCGGTGAGGGTGCCGAAGCCTGTGTGCCTGCTGCTGATGCCACCAGCCCGCTGAACCCGCGCCAAGCCCTGCGGCGGCCCGGCACTGGACCTCGTGCCCTCCCTATTCTAGAGAGCTAGCGCAGGAGAAGCGCCTTCCAGTCCGGTACCTTCGGCGTGGGCTCGTCCGAGAGGGCCTTTTCCACCGCGTACGACGCCATCTTCTCCACGACCCAGGGGAAGTGGGCGTCCTTCAGGCTGCGATGGTCGAAGTCCGGGGTGTAGTTCGTGAGGTCGATCCCGTAGAAGCGATCGTCCTTCACAGCGAACTCCACGGCATTCATGTCGTAGCCCAGGGCCTGGTTGAACCGCAGGGACAACTCTTCGGCCTCGTCCCGGAGCTTTGCGCTCAGCGCGTCGTAGTCCTGATCATAGCCCCCCTGGGCGAGGGGCGCGGGATCGTAGCGGATTGCCCGGGCCCAACGCCGACCCACCGTGGGAATCCGGATGAAGACATCCCAGGAAATGAACTCCTGCAACATCAACGTGAGGGTCCCGGAGTCGTCGTACTTCTCCATCAGCTCGTCCAGCGAGTGGATCTTGTTGACGTTCTTCCAGCCGCCTCCGAAGGCGGGCTTCATGATGCAGGGCGTGCCCACGTAGTCCAGGAGGCCGGCAAAGTCGACGGGCCAGAGGTTTCGCAGACTGTCCCCGGTCACATCCTCCACATAGGATTTGTTCGGGAGCACCACCGTCTTCGGCGAGGCGATCCCGAGCTTCTCCGCCACGGCATAGCCGAAGAACTTGTCGTTGGCGCAGCGCCAGAACGTGTTGTTGATGCAGTAAGTCCCCTGCAGCGCCACCATCTTCAGCTAGACCTCGTAGTACGGGACCTCGTGGCTCATGCGGTCGACGATGACTCGATAGGGGACATCCTCGTTGAGCTTGGTGCCGCCCAGCTGGACGTACTCCGCACTCACGCCCTTGCCGTCCCGTTCACCTTCTCGATGAAGGCGTCGGGGAAGGAGTTTTCGCGCCCGCGCAGGATGCCGATCCGTGTGTCGCTCTCCGCCATGGGTTCTCCTCGTCGGCCCCGTGATCTCCCGCCGGCGTGCTTCGCCAGGAGACCGTGGTGGAAGTGCTCCCGAGCGAGGTGGCCTTGCTGTCGCGGTCGGTAGTCGTTGGCGTCGACCAGACACGTTCGAGATTGGATCCGAGCGACAAAATTTGGTGCCGATCACTTGCGAGGTACCATCTGCCTCGGCGTACGCCGCCCAGGCATCGGGGAGAGGCTTTCGTTTTCCCGAGCCCCGGGGCAAACCGAACCGAATCTGAGGCACCTGCCGTGTCCTGCTGCAGCAGGACACCTTGGGTGCGAGTGCGGCTTGTTTGTGTGATAAGTGTTAGGAAGCGACCGAGAGGAGGCTCGCCATGCGCCACTTGCCAGCCATGTCGCTCGTCGCGGCCCTGCTTGCCAGTCCCCTTTGGGCCCAATCGAAGCTCGACAAGGCCATCGACAAAGCCCACGAGCAGATCGAGGAGAGCAAGCCCGACGAAGCGATCCAGACCCTGACGAAGGCCGCCGAGGAGGCCGGCGCCGTGGGCTGCCTCGCACTCGGCCGCCTGCAGGAACGGTTGGGCAATCTCGAGGAGGCCGCTGCCGCCTACGAGCGCGCCCAAGCCACCGCCAGCCCGGCCGTGCGTCCCGACGTCCTGGCCGCCGCCGCGACCTTTGCATTGCGGACGGGCACCGGGAGGGACGCGCTCGAGCTGGCAAACCGGGCGGTTGAGGCCGGGGCCACCGTCACGACTCTGGCGGCGAAGGCCCGCGCCCAGGTGCGCACCCAAGACGGTCCCGGCGCCCTGGAGACCGCCGACCGGGCGGTCGCGACCGGTCCTCACAGCGCACCCGCGCACATCGCTCGGGGAGAGGCCCTCTTCGCCCTCGGCCGCAACGCCGACGCGGAGCAGGCCCTGCGCCAGGCGGTGGAGCTCGACCCCCGGTCGGCGCTCGCCTACTCGCGGCTGGCCAGGGTGCAGGTCGCCCTGGGGAAGCCCAAGGAAGCTGTCACGTCCGGACGCCAGGCGACTAGGCTCGACGAGACCTTCGCCGAGGGCTTCGCCCTCCTGGGCGAAGCCCTCCTCGCCGAGAACCTGAACAACTGGGGCGCAGCCATCGCCCAGGCCCAGCAGGGCGCTTTTCTCAATCCGGCGAACCCGATCACGCAGACCGCGGTGGGTCGTATCTTCGAGGCCAACCGCCAGGTCGATCTGGCCGCCCGCTCTTACAGGAGGGCGCTGGAGCTCGACCCCGGCTTCGCCCCCGCCCGCCTGGCGCTGATCGAGGCGGAGCTGGCTCGCGGCCACGGCGACGCCGCCATGGAGGAGGCGAAGAAGGCCGCCGCCGACAACCCCACGAGCCCACAGATCCAGATGCTCCTCGGAGAGATGTCGGAGCGCGAGGGCGACCACGCGGCCGCCCTGGGCTACCTCGAGAGCGCGCTCAAGGGCCTGCCCGGTAACGCCGACGGCTGGGCACTCCTGGGACGGGCCTATCAGTTCAGCGACCGGCTCGACGACGCGGCCGACGCCTACGGCAGGGCCGTTGAGCTGGCTCCTCAGAGCGTCGGCTACCGCTCGACCCATGGCTTGCTCCTCGGGATGAGTGGCGATCTCGACGGCGGGCTCGCAGAGCTCAAGAAGGTCGTCGAAACTCCGGGCTACGAGGAGGGGGATGCCTGGGTGAACCTCGGATGGGTCTACCGCAGCCGGGACGAGCCCACCGAGTCGATCGCCGCCTACCGCAAGGCGCTCGAGATCGAGCCGAAGCAGGTGCAGGCGGCGTTGGGTCTCGGGTGGGCCTACACGGAGATGAAGGAGTACGACGAAGCCATCGCCTGGTACAAGAAGGGTGCGGAGTTCGACGACACCCTCGCGGCCGAAGCCTACTGGGGAATCACCCTGGCCTACATCTACAAGCTGGACTTGGAGAACGCCCGTGCCTTCGAGAAGAAGATGATCGCGGCGGGTCGTTCCGACCCGCGCCTCGCCGAGTACATCGATCAGCTCGACAAGGGGCTGCTGCAGCGAGCGGCGCAGATGGAGCGTTTTCGGGCGGGGCAGCAGAAAACGGCGGCGCGAGCCCGGATCCAGAACGCCCGAAGAAGAACGCGCGCGAGCGACCCGGAAGTTCGAGCCCGCGGCGCGCGCGATCTGGTCCTCGACAGGGAGAAAGGACTCGACATACTGATCTACCTCCTGCGGACCGATTCGAACTGGACCGTGCGCATCGCGGCAACGAAGTCCCTCGGCGCGTTCGGGCCCCGCGCCAGCAAGGCCGTGCCGCTCATCGAGAAAGTCCTGGGCCAGGGTCGATACCTCTCGCCCGACGCCACGGACGAGCAACTCCACAACGAGATGCTCGACGACGACTTTCGAGAGGCATTGCGTCAGGCGCTGGGGAAGATCCAGAGCTAGCAACCTCGAGAGCCTGGGCAGAGGTCCCGCAAGCCGCCACGAGCTCTTAGAGGTGCTTCAGCTCGTCGTCCTCCTTAGTCTGGCGCGATCTCATCCTCTCGAGGGTCTCACGAGCCATGTCGCGGCCCGCGAGACCGAAGGCCAGCGCGAGAGCGAAGACGACGCCGCCGAACACGATGCTGAAGGAGGTCAGGATCACCTGGCGGCCCAGTCCCAGATGCTCGAGGGCCATGGCTGCAAAGAGGACGAGAAGAGCCACCTGCGCCCCCCCCGCCAGGAGCCTGGCCGACGGCACTCCCGCGTTGACCGCGGCGATCAGGACGCTACGGCGGACGAAGCCGGCGACGAGGCTGCCCAGCAGAACGAGCGCGAAGGCCACGAGGAGATGCGGGAGGTAGGCGAAGGCCTGGTTCACGAGGTTCACCGCCGCGCTCAGGTCGAGCGCCGCCACCGCGAGGAGCACGAACACGGCCAGGACGAGCCACGCGAGGGTGAGGGCCAGGACCCGGGAGGGGACGGCCCGGATGCCTCCCTTTCGCAGCACGGTGCTGATGCCGGTCCTCTCGGAGAAGCGATCGAAGGAGATCCACTTGAGGGCGAAGCCCACCGATAGGCGGAGGGTCACCGCAGCGAGGATCCCGATCGTCAGGAGAGTCAGCATCGCCAGCAGGTTCGGGACGAAGTCCTGGAACCGCGCGCCGACTTCCGCGAGCGTGGTGTTGATGACCTCCTCGAAGATCTCCTTCATCGTGTCCTCCTCGCCAGCGAAGCGCTCACGTCCAGCGCTCACGCAGGTAGTCCTTCTGGCCGACGAACGTTTCGGCCAGGGCTCGGATCGAAGCCTCGACCTCCTCGGCCCCGCTGTCCATGTTCTGCACGACGACCGAGGCGGTGCGGCCCAGATAGAGCGGCACCAGCGAGCGCAGGAGCTGCTCGCGGTTCAACGCTCGCCGCCGGTAGGCCAGGGCGTAGTCGAAGACGACTCTCACCCACAAGGAGTCCGGGAAGCGGAAGGCCTCTCGATCGTCGTCGCCCAGCGCCGTCACCGCCGCAAGGGTCGCCTCGTCCAGCGCCCGGGCCCAGACCTCGGCCAGGTCTCGCACGCCCTGGCGGAAGATCCGGACCATCCGCCCGACGTTCACCTTCACCGGCTCGAGGCCGACGTCGTGCGGGAAGCCGAACAGAGGCACGTCCTCCGCGCCCTCGACTTCCTTCCATCGGTCCTCGTACGTCTCCATCAGATCGAAAACGGCGGAGACGACCTGCACCAGCATGTCCGCCAGATCGGCGCCGGGATCCTTCGGGTCGTGGATCTTCGCCCCGAGGAAGCTCTCGCACACCTTGAAACCGTCGGCGATCGCCGTGGTCGTCATCCAGATGTCAATGCCAAATCGGGCCACGTTGGTTTCCCAGACCGGCTTCTTGAGATAGTGCCCGGCGAGACGCCCGGAGAAACCGAACTCCCCTCCGATCGGCTGTCTCACCTCCCGACCGTAGAGCGCCCGGGTGAGCGGGTAGACGATCGAGTTCGTGATCGTCCCGTCGAACTTGTGCCGGAGGTACATCGGCGCCACGTAGTCGAAATCCTGGGCGACGATCGGGCCGAGGAGAAGCTCGAACCACTCCGGCCTGATGCTGCGCAGATCGGAGTCCACCACCGCGCAGGCTCTGGCCTGGAGCCTCTCCGCGATGGCGAAGACCGTGCGGAAGGCGCTGCCCTTGCCCGGCAGCCCACGGTACGGGGTCACGATCTTGTGCGCCGGGCTCACCGGGTGGGACACGAGGATCGCGCTTGGCGACTGGAGCTCAGTCTTCGCCACGACCTCTGCGGTTCCGTCGTTCGAACCTCCATCCGAGTTGACGATCACCGCCGATTGCCCCGGGAAGTACTTGGCGAGTCCGGCTGCAGCGGCCCGCACGACATGGCCAATCGTGTCCGCGTTGTTGTAGCTCGGGATGCCCACGAGGAGATCGATGGTGCCGAGCTCCTCGAGCTGCCGCAAGACGTGTGGCTCGAGGGGGACGTCGCCCTTCTTCATGCAGGGACCCGGGGCAGCGACTCTCCGGCCAACACGCCGAGGATGGCCGCAGACCAGCCCGCCGGCCCGGGCTCCGGAGCCTGCTCCGCCCCCGGCAGCGCCGCCGCCAGGGCGGCGTCGACCGTGCCGTCTCTCCGCGGCATCAGGATCGGCCGGTCCACCGCCTCGAGCATCGGCAGGTCGTTCGCCGCATCTCCCAGCCCGACGGTTCGCCCTCGCGGGTCGTCCGGGAGGAGCTTGAGAAGCATCCGCACGGCGAGCCCCTTGTCGCTGGTTCCGGTCAGGTGGTGGAAGCGGCCTCCGTGAGTCACCCGAAGGCCCCGCTGCCGGGCCGCTTCCTCGAGGCGCAGGGTCGTGGCCCCGTCCCCCTCCGGTTCCACCACGAACGGCTCGTCCCACTCGCGCTTGAGCGCCCGCGCCGCCGCCTCGGGGTCGAGGCCGGTCCGCTTCGCGACCTCTCCCGGCGTCATCACCGAAAACGACCGGACCGTCACCCCTGCCTCCTTTGCCACCGGGTCGAGGGCGGCGAGGAGGACGTCGCGAGTGCTGCCCAGGGGGATGACCAGGTACTCGCCGTCCTGCCGTCCCCCGGGAGGGAGGAACGGGAGCATCCGCGCCCGAAGGACGATGGCGCCACCGTTCTCCACGATGAGCGGGGCATCGAGCCCCAGCTCGCGGGCGAGAGGCTCCATCTCCGCCCGGGTCTTGCTGCTACAAAGCACGAGGCTCACTCGCCGCTCGCGCAGGGCGTCGAGCCCGGGCTGCGCCGGCCGGAAGTCGTAGGTCTCCCCGTCCAGCAGCGTTCCGTCCAGGTCGGTGATGACCAGCCGCGTGCCGTCCTGGGAGCTCACCGTCGAACCCCGCTCGGGGGCTCCGCTCCCCTCTCGACGGCGGCGAGCAGCCGCGCGCTCGCGTCGGGAACGCCCGCCCACACCCGCGACCAGTTCGGCACGAGGGGAGGGCCCAGCGGATCGGCCAGGAACTCGTCGATCGAGGCCCTCAGTGCCTCGGCGAACACGTGCACGCTCTGCTCCTCGGCGTGCCGGTCGTATTTCAGGTGGTTGACCACCGCTACGGCGTACGAGTCGTTGACCGCATCCTCCGCCTGGCGCTGGTAGGCCGCGAGAAGGCTCATGAGAAGCCCGGGCGAGAGGGTCACGCCAGCCGCGGCCAGCGTTCTCAGCAGGTGCTTGATGACGTCGCGCGCCATGCGGTTGAGCCCCTGGGTCGGGTCCTGCCCGGAGAGATCCTGGTGCTTGTGGTCGTAGCGCTCGGTGATCTCGACCTGGCAGAGCCGCCCGGGAGCGCGGTGCCGGAGCGCTTCGAAGAGCGTCACGATCTCGAGACCCCAATCGCAGGGCAGCCGGAGCTGCTCGGCCAGATCGCGCTTGATGGTGAACTCCCCGGAGAGGGCGTAGCGAAACGAGGAAAGATAGCGGATGTAGGGGTCCGAGCCGATCAGCCTCGTGAACGCTCCAAGAAGGGGCGTCAGCAGGAGCCTGGTCACCCGACCGTGGAGTCGATCGGAGACGCGACCGTAGTAGGCCTTCACGAAATCGAAATCGACGGTCGGCTCGATGGCGGGGAGCACCAGGCGACCCAGCATCCAGCGTGTGTAGTTGATGACGTCTGCATCCTGGAAAGCGATGTAGGAGGTGCGATCCTCGGCGAGGATGAGCCCGATGGCCAGCCAGCACGCGCGCCCCTTCCCTGTCTCGCCCGTGTAGAGCCCGGCGGCCGCCATGTCCGACACGAAGGCCGAGACCGCCGGCGACTCGCTCCACAGCACCATCTTGCGTCCCTGGTAGCGATCGAAGAACTCGACGGCGCGCCGGTAGTCCTCCAGGGTGGCTCGATTCAGGGAGACCACGAGCGTGTCGATCCACTTCACCTGGTACAGCTCGTCCAGGATTCGACCAAGGGCGGGCCGATCCATCTCGCTGGGGATCATGGGAATGACCAGCGACACGGGGAATCGCTCGGTCAGCTCCTCGAGGCGCTGCTCCATCTCCTCCGGGTCGCGGGCCGCAAGCAACGGGATGGCAGTGACGGGACCGAACTGGTGGAAATCGCTCATGAGGCTCCTGACCGCCGCGGCCCGGACCTTCCCCACGGGACCCTCGTGGCTGGCGGACACCACACCTATACCACATCCCGTGGGCGAAGCCGCGGGCGCTAGACCTGCGGGCTCGCATGGCGATTCTGCCCTCTGTTCTTGCGTCTGCAGGGGCGAAGGAGGAGCAGGCCCAGATCCTCCTTGCTCTCGCCTTCTTCCTCGCCGGTGCCTGCCCGTGGTTCTCGGCGAGCTTCTCGTCGGTATCCTCCTCGGCAACCTGGTGCTCTTCGGAGGCCCCAGCCTCGCCGCTCAGGTGCGGGCTGGGCGCCGAAGCTCGCGCCAGGCCACGACGCCCACCGTCGCCACCGTGAGCGGGATCACGAAGAAGAGCATGGCCCGGCTGAAAGCCGGCAGCGCGTCGTGCCGCTCCGCCTGCAGCACGACGAAAAGGAGATAGACAGCGTAGTAACCGAGAAACAGCGCCCCCTCCCACCGGTTGATCCGATGCCCGGTGTAGAAAATCGGGAGGCAGGCCGCCGCCACCACGATCATCACCGGGAGGTCGAATCGAAGCGCCGGCTCGGGCACCGGCACGCCCTGCGGCGCCAGGAGTGCGGTGAGGCCGAGCACGTTCACGATATTGAAGATGTTGCTGCCGATGACGTTTCCCACCGCCATATCTCTTTCCCCCCGCCATGCGGCGACGATCGAAGCAGTCACCTCGGGCAGCGACGTGCCGACCGCGACCACCGTCAGGCCCACGACGAGATCGCTCACGCCCAGGGCCTGGGCGAAGGTCGTGGCCGCGCTCACTATCCAGCGCGCCCCGACCACGAGCAGGAGCATCCCCACCGCGACCAGGAGGCTGGCACGAGGAAGCCGAACCTCTGCACGCGGGCGCTCGTCGGACACCGCGACGCTCTCACGCCGACTCGCCCGGATGGTGTGGACGGTGTACCCGAGGCCGGCGAGGAACAGCAGCCCACCCTCCCCGCGCCCGAGATGCCCCTCGTAGCCCAGCACGAGGACCGCTCCGGACAGAACGACGAGGATCGGCACGTCGCGCCACACCAGCTGCCTCGAGACCACCAGCGGTGTGAGGAGCGCCGAGGCGCCGAGCACGCCGAGGATGTTGATGATGTTGCTGCCGACGACGTTGCCGAGAGCCATGCCTCCCCGGCCGTCGAGAGCGGCACCAAGGCTGACCGCGAGCTCCGGCGCGCTCGTGCCCCAGGCCACCACCGTCAGACCGATCACGAGCGGGGACAGCCGAAGCCGCCGAGCGAGCGCGGAGGACCCGTTCACGAGGGCGTGCCCGCCGGTCACGAGGACCACCAGACCGCCCAGGAAGAGGCCGATGTCGAAGAGCATCGAGAGGAGGCCTAGACTACCACCGCCCCCGGGCCGGGCATACTCGCCTTGTACCTGCCACCATGATCGCACGTCCCACCGTGGTTTCCGCGCCGGCCTCCAGTGTCCGGTACCGTTTCTTCGTCATCGGTGCGGTGTGGCTCGCGATCGTCGTCCTCGGCTTCTCGGTCCCGGCTCGCGCCGACCCCAAGACGGACGTCATCGTTCTCAAGAACGGGGATCAGATCACCTGCGAGATCGTGAGCCTCAGGCGCGGGAAGATTCGGGTCAAGACCGACGACATGGGCACCGTCGACATCGAATGGGACAAGATCGAGTCGCTGACGGCCGCGGGCCTCTTCGAGATCGAGGACCTCTATGGCGGTCTCTACTTCGGCCCCTTGGAGACCATCCCGGACGAAGGGCTTCAGGTCGCCACGGCCACCGGGATCGAGACCGTGCCCCTCGAGACCATCGCTCGCGTCCAGTCCATCAAGAGCAGCTTCTGGAAAAGGCTCTCGGGCTCGGTCGACGTCGGTTTCGGTTATACGAAAGCCAGCGATCTGGTCGAGTTCAACGGCGACTTCTCCGTCAAGTTCACTCGACCGACCTTTTCCGCCGAGCTCAAGGGCAGCTCGTTCCTCCAGCGGCCGGAGAACATCGAGGACACCACACGAAACTCCCTTGCGGCGACATATGTCCGCACCTTCGAGCGTCGTCACTTTGCCATGGGGCGCGTCTCCGCGGATCAGAACACTGCGCTTGGCTATGACCTCCGCGCCGGCATCACAGGCGCCTGGGGACGCTACTTGGTGCGCAGCCAGGGCAACGAGATCCTGGGTGCCGCCGGCCTCTACGTCAACCGCGAGGTGCCAGTGAACGGCGAGAGGGCTACGAACCTGGAGGCCCTGATCGCCCTGGACTGGGCCAACTTCGCCTACGACTTCCCGAAGACGGACGTCGAGATCGGCTCGATCGTCACCTTCGGGCTGACCGACTGGGGCCGCTACCGTGTGGACCTGAACGTGCGCCTGGACCGGGAGCTCTTCAGCGACTTCCATCTCGTGATCAAGGGTTTCTATAACTACGACTCCGAGCCCCCGACCGAGGGCGTCTCCAAGGAAGACTTCGCGGTCACTCTCGCCCTCGGCTACACGTTCTAGGGTGGTCCATTCCCCTTGCCGCGCATTCCGTACTAAGCTCGCCTTGGAACTTCCCCGCGCCCCTGGCGCGCCCCCGGGAGCGTCCAGCCGACCATCGACCATCGACCATGATCACGCCCAGCCTCGACGAGACGCGCCGCGCCCTCCTGGGCGACGAGCGCCGCCTCCTCGGCGAGCTTCGGGACTGGCTCGTCCGACTCGAGGCCCCCGAGGAGCAGCGGAAGGCCCTCGCCGACTCGATCGAGCAGCTCGAGGAGCCCTTCCTGCTCGTCGTCGTCGGGGAGTTCAACGCGGGGAAGAGCGCGTTCATCAACGCGCTCCTCGGCCAGAAAGTGCTGGAGGAGGGAATCACCCCGACCACGGCCCGCATTGGTCTCCTTCGCCACGGTGAGGAGATGGGGCGTGAGGTGACCGCGGCCGGGCTCGAGAGCCTCACGGCCCCCAGCGAGATCCTCCGCGATCTCGTGATCGTCGACACCCCGGGCACGAACGCGGTGCTGAGAGAACACGAGGCCCTGACCCGAGAGTTCGTCCCCCGCGCCGACCTCGTGCTGTTCGTCACGTCCTCCGATCGGCCTTTCGCCGAGAGCGAGCGGGCCTTTCTCGAGGCGATCCGGGCCTGGGGCAAGAAGGTGATCGTCGTCGTGAACAAGGCCGATCTCCTCGAGTCGCCGGACGATGTCTCACGGGTCGTGACCTATGTGAGAGACCAGGCGCAACGGACCCTCGGGTTCGCGCCGGAGGTGTTCGCGCTCTCCGCCCGCCGGGCGCTTCAGGCCCGTCTGGACGGCGACGAGGTGGCGCTCGACGCGAGCGGCCTCGAGTCCTTCGAAGCCCGAGTCACCGCCACCCTGGACGAGGGCGAGCGGTTCCGCTTGAAGCTCCAGAACCCGCTGGGCGTGGGCCGCCGTGTCCACGGCGAGGTGGCTGCGGTCGTCGACGGCCGGTTGAGGGTTCTCGAGGGGGATCTCGACACGCTGGAAACGGTGGAGGCCGATCTCGCCGCCCGTCGCGCCGACTTGGAGCGGGACTTCCGGCTGCGGCTCTCCGACGTCGAGAAGGTCCTCCTCGACTTCGAGCGGCGCGGGAACGCTTTCTTCGACGAGCGCCTTCGCCTGATGCGCATCCACGAGCTGCTGAGCAAGGAGCGCCTCCGCCGGGACTTCGAGACGACTGTCGTCGCCGAGCTGCCTCGCGAGGTCGAGACCCGGGTGGAGGCGGTCGTCGACTGGATGGTGGAGGCGGAGCTCCGGCAGTGGCAGGACGTCATGGAGCACCTCGGTGGTCGGCAAGTCGCCCACGCCGACAAGATGGTGGGTCGGGTCGAGGATCGCTTCGGGTACGACCGGCAGCGCCTTCTGGGGGCGGTGCGCACCGAGGCACAGCGCGCAGTCGATGGATACGATGCCCCCGCCGAGGCCAGACGCCTCGCTCAGACCGTGCGCGACTCGGTCGCCCAGACGGCGCTCCTCCAAGTCTCGGCCCTGGGACTCGGCGCCCTGGTGACGACCCTGGCCACCAGCACCGCTGTCGACGTGACCGGGCTGGTGGCCGCCGGAGCCCTTTCGGTGCTCGGGCTCTTCGTCCTGCCTGCCCGCCGTCGCAAGGCGCGGGCCGAGCTCGCGGCGAGGGTGGCCTCCCTCCACGAGAAGCTCCTCTCGTCCCTGACCGCGAGCTTCGAGAGCGAGCGCGACCGCAGCTTGCAGAAGGTGCGCGAGGCCATCGCTCCCTATTCTCGCTTCGTGCGAACCGAGGGGGATCGACTGCGAGCGGCGGAGTCCGCCCTTGCCGACCTCGACGACGGCCTGGCCGCTCTCGCGGGCCGGGTGGAGTCCCTGGACCAGACGTGAGAACGAGACAGACGAGGAGAAAGCCATGAGACAGAGTCACCCTCTGCGCCGATGGGCGGCAGTGGCCGCCGCGACGACACTTTCGCTCCTGGGCGTTTCGGCCTGCACGACGGTCCCCGCAGTGGACGATGCCCGGGCGTTCCTGGAAGACGCCAACGCTCGCCTGCTGGAGGACAACAATCGATCGGCCCGCGCGGCCTGGGTGCAGGCCAACTTCATCACCCGGGACACGGACACCGTGGCGGCCGAGGCCCGAGAGGCCGTCATGGGGACCAGCGTGGAGCTCGCTGCCGAGGCCGCGGTCTACGATGGCCTCGAGCTTCCACCCGACCTCGCCCGTCAGATGAAGCTCCTGAAGCTCTCCCAGACCCTCCCCGGACCAGCCGACGCCGGCGACCGGGCCGAGCTCGCCCGCCTCGCCGTGGACCTCGAGAGTGTCTACGGCAAGGGAAAACACGAGGGCCGGCCGCTCAACGACCTCGAGAAGGTCATGGCGGAGAGTCGTGACTACGACGAGCTGCTCGACGCGTGGCAGGGGTGGCGCACCATCGCGCCTCCGATGAAGGCCAGGTACCAGCGCACGGTCGAGATCGGGAACACCGGCGCCCGCGAGCTGGGCTTCGACGATCTCGGGGTCCTTTGGCGGTCGAACTACGACATGGCCCCGGACGAGTTCGAGGCCGAGCTCGACCGGCTGTGGGGCCAGGTGAAACCCCTCTACGAGGCCCTCCACGCTCACGTGCGTGCCGGGCTCCGTGCCCGGTACGGGCCAGACAAGGTGCCGGAGTCCGGGCCCATCCCCGCCCATCTCCTGGGGAACATGTGGGCTCAGGAGTGGGGAAACATCTACCCCTTGGTCGCGCTGGGCACTGGAAGCCGAGGCTACGACCTCACCGAGCTCCTCCGTCGAAAGGGTGTCGACGAGCTGGAGCTGGTCAGAATCGGCGAGCGCTTCTTCTCGTCCCTGGGCTTCGAGCCGCTCCCCGACACGTTCTGGGAGCGCTCCCTCTTCGTGAAGCCGAGGGATCGCGAGGTGGTCTGTCACGCGAGTGCCTGGAACGTGGACAACAATCAGGACCTCCGGATCAAGATGTGCATCAAAGTCGACGCCGAGGATTTCGTCACCGTGCACCACGAGCTGGGACACAACTACTACCAGCGGGCCTACCGTCAGCAGCCGTTTCTCTTCCGCGGGAGCGCCAACGACGGTTTCCACGAGGCGCTCGGCGACGCCGTGGCCCTCTCGGTCACCCCGGGCTACCTGGTCGAGATCGGGCTGCTCGACCGCGAGCCCGACACGAGCGCCGACGTGGCCCTGTTGCTCCGCACCGCCCTCGACAAGGTGTCCTTCCTGCCGTTTGGCCTGGTGATCGACAAGTGGCGCTGGAAGGTCTTCTCGGGCGAGCTGTCACCCGAGCACTACAACGAGGCATGGTGGGAGCTGCGGGAGGAATACCAGGGCATCGAGGCCCCCGCCCCTCGCACCGAAGACGACTTCGACCCTGGCGCCAAGTACCACGTGCCGGCCTACACGCCGTACACGCGTTACTTCCTCGCCCGCATCCTCCAGTTCCAGTTTCATCGAGCGCTGTGCCGCGAGGCCGGGTACGAAGGCCCGCTCTACCGCTGCTCGATCTACGGCAGCGAGGCGGCGGGCGATCGGCTACGGCGCATGATGGCCATGGGCATGAGCCAGCCCTGGCCCGATGCCCTCGAGGCGCTCACTGGTCAGCGCGAAGTGGACGCCTCCGCCCTGGTCGAATACTTCGAGCCACTGGTCGCCTGGCTCGATGAGCAGAACGAGGGCCGAGCAGTGGGCCACTGACGAGCCGGGAAGTGGACATCCCCCGCACGGTAGGAGAGAAGGGGCGTCACGTCCCCGGTCAGCATCTCGTCGGGCTGTCGTCGTCAGCTCAGATGCATTTCGAAGAACTCGAGCGTTCGCTGCCAGGCCAGCTTTGCGGCGGCCTCGTCGTATCGCGGTGTCGTGTCGTTGTGAAAGCCGTGGCTCGTGTCTTCGTAGACGTGGGCCGTGTAGCGGACACCGTTGGCCTTGAGCGCCTCCTCGTAGGCCGGCCAGTCGGCGTTGACCCTCTTGTCGTTGCCCGCGTAGTGAAGGAGCAGCGGGGCCTTGATGTTCGCCACGTCCGCAGAGGGAGCCTGCCCCCCATAGAACGGCACCACGGCCGCCAGGTCGGGGACCCGCACGGCCAGCCCGTTCGAGACGCTGCCGCCGTAGCAGAAACCCACGCAGCCCACCCGTCCCGTGCAGCCCGGGTAGGACTGGAGGAACTCCACCGCGGCGACGAAGTCCTCGAAGAGCTTGTCCCGGTCCAGCGTTCGCTGCATCGAGCGGCCCTCGTCGTCGGTGCCGGGGTAGCCTCCGAGGGACGTGAGCCCGTCGGGGGCGAGGGCCAGGTAGCCGGCCAGGGCGGTGCGGCGTGCCACGTCTCGGATATGGGGGTTGAGTCCCCGGTTCTCGTGGATGACGACCACACCGGGGAGTTTCCCGCTGGATCCCGCGGGCCGCACCAGGTAGCCCTTGACCGTGCCGTACCCCTTCGGCGACTCGTACTCGATGGACTTCGGCTCGAGCCGCTCGTCGTCCGAGGCGATCTGCTCGCCCGCGGCATAGTTCGGGCTCAGGGTCTCCACGAGGGCCGCCGCTGTGACGCCCCCAACGGCGAAGCGACCCGCACGATCCAGGAACGTGCGGCGGCTGATCCCCCCGTGGACGTACCTGTCGAAGAGATCGAGAAGCTCCGGGTCGAAATCGCTGGCCTTCTTTCGTTCCATGGCGGTCACTCTTTTGCTTCGGCTTGTGGTTCCTTCGTGGGGGCCCTCAGTTGCGGTACCTGCCTAGGACGGCCCGGCCCGGATACACGCCGGGCACCGTCTTGCCCTCTCGGACGACGAACGTGCCGTTCACCAGGACGTGTGGGATGCCCTCGGCGAAGGTGAGCTCCTCGCCGAAGGTTGCGGTGTCGATGACCGCGGCGGGGTCGAAAATAGTGATGTCGGCGTCACATCCGACCTGCAGCCGCCCCTTGAGACGCATGGACGGCGCGGCCGACTCGGCCCGTCGAGCCGGCATGATCGTCATCTTGCGGAGCGCGTCGATCAACGAGAGCGTGCGCCGCTCACGCACGTAGCGCCCCAGGACCCGCGAGAACGTTCCGGCGGAACGGGGGTGCGCGAGAGGCGCGAAGGGCATCCCGTCGGAGCCGATCATCGTGAAGGGCGCGCGGAGCCCCGTCTCGATCCACTCCTCCTTCATCACGTGGAGGATGAGTGTGCCGCCCGTCGCACGGTACTTCCGAAACGTTTCCTCGGTGAGCCGCTCGCCAGTGCCCTCCCACTGCAGGTCTCCGTAGTCGATGCCAAAGACGTCCTGCCAGCCCTCATTGAAGAGGGCGGACTCGATGAGTGTGGATCCCGCCGTATACGGATAGAGCTCCGTCGTGATGTCGAGCCCACGCTTCTGGGCGGAGTCGATCATGGCGAGGGCCACACCGACGCGCCCGAGCGCCATGCTGTTGAGGTGCACGATGTGGACCGACGCGCCCGTGGCTCCACCGTTGGCGATGGCTTCCTGGATGGCCGGGATGTCCGGATCGCGCACGTGGGTGTAGACCGGAACGTCCCATTTTGCCGCAACCTCGTAGACACGGAAGACCTCTTCCCGGGTCGCCCCGGGGTAGTACCCCACCGGCACGCCGATCCCCAGGGCCCCCTGACCCAGACCAGCGGAGAGGATCTCGGTCATCGAGATCATCTCCGCGCTCGTCACGGCCTCATAGCGGGCCGAGCCGGGTGGGTTCAATGCTGCTGTCACGGCTGCCGGCAGGTGCCCCCCCTCGGCCCCGGCGCGCGCTCGCCGGGCCTCGTCGGCGTACTTGGCCATGGCCATCCAGCGAGTGCTCGCATGGGACACCGTTGCGCCGAAGTTGATGAGAGCGTTGCCCTTTCTCAACTCGAGCCAGGCCTTGACGAACGGCACACCCAGCTCCAGCTCGAGGGCGGTCGTCACCCCGTCGTGGGCCTGGTACTCGTTGGCTGCGTTCGTCTGCCCGTGAGCGTGCAGGTCGATGAACCCCGGGGCCACCACGAGGCCGCCCACGTCGACGACCTCGGTGCCGGAGAGGGCGTCTGTCGAGATCTCGACGATGCGATCTCCCCTGATCCCGACGTTCCGCACGGCATCGAAGCCGGTCTCGGGATCGATGACGCGCCCGCCCTCGAGCACGACGTCGTAGCCGTCCTTGGCCTGGAGCGGCGGTGCAAGCGCGAGTGACAGGCACAAAACGAGTCGCGACACGTAAGGCCCCTTTCCGATCGGTTGGCCCGATCCCGGTCTGTGTATCACAGAACCAAGCCCGATGGAGGCACTGTTTGCGGCCCAGTTGAAACTGCTCTAAGCAAAAACGAGCACTTATCAGCCGTTGAAATCAAGCAGATACCGCCGGGCCGGGGCCCGTGCTTGGACCAGGAAATTCGTTGCCGTTGCGGCTGCCGCCGCTGTGGCTCTCACGGCGGGGGCCGCGCTGGCCCAGGCGCCGCCCAAGCAGACGCCGTCCAGCGAGGCGGACATCAAGGCCGCTCTCTTCGGCGGCGTGCCCATGGACCGCTGGAAGGAGGGACTCCTCTTCGAGGGGATCCGGCCCATGCCGTGGCTGAAGAGCGCCGCGAACTGGTTCCCCGGAACCGAAGAGATCCAGCCCAACGAGATCCGCGTCATCTTCATGGGGTCCGCGCGGCCCTCGAAAATCGCCGCTACCTGACACCGCTGATCGACGGCGGCGACATCGACGCCCTGCCGCCCCCCAACGTCGTGAGCAATCCTGTGGAGCTCCTGACGCCTCGCGAGCGCGAGGTCGTCCAGCTTCTGGCGGAGGGCCGCTCGATGAAGCAGGCTGCGGCTGCCCTCGGCATCACGGCACGCACCGTGGCCTTCCACAAGTACCGTGCGATGAAGAGCCTCGCTATCGACACGAGCGCCGAGCTCGTGACGTTCGCGGTCCGTCACAAGCTCTTGTAGCTCCCGCTCGGCGTGCGTGGCTCAGCGAAACCGGAAAAGCCAGGACGCCACTGCCACGGCGCCTACGAGAATCGCGCCAGCGACGAAAGCGAGGACCACCGCAGCGACCAGCTGACCGGGGCCTCCCAGTGCCGGGCTCGGCGGCTCCCAGGACTCCTGGTCTTCGTCACCCTCGAACGGATCCATCTCGGGATCGGACGGCCGGATTGGATCATCCCCTCCCGGCGTCTGGGGACTCACACGCCCTGCGGGGCGCCGTCGCGGGTCTGAACCGCCCGGGCCGCGGCCTCCACGATGCGCAGCGCTTCCAGACCGTCTTCGTGTGTGACCGCGAACGGCTCGCCCCGGGTGACGCAGTTGATGAAGTGCACCATCTCGGCGCGGTATGCGGGACCGAAGCGTTCGACGAACACCGGCACGCTGGGGGCGTCGTACGATCTCATCCTGAAGGTCTCCCGGGCGATGACTCGGCCACGGGCGAGGGCCTCGACGTCGACCCGCAGCGGATCCTCCTGAAACCCGCCGACGTGCACGACCCCGCGATCGCCGTAGACCCAGGTCTCGTTGCGGTAGCCGGCGACGTGATTGCGGCTCACCTGCACCTGGGCGGCCGCACCACCAGGGAACCACATGGTCATGAGCGCGTCGTCGAAATCCTCTTTCACCGAGGCGATGGCGGTGTTGTAGAGCCGACTGGCCATTGCGGTCGCGCGATCCGGGCGCTGGCCCAGGAGCCACACGACCTCGTCGACGTTGTGGACGGACATGTCGGGGAGCAGGCCGGGGCTCTGATATCCCTCCGGCGGCGGGTCGGGATCCTCGAGCACCGACACAATCTTGAACGGTTGGCCGACGGCGCCGTCGTCGACAAGCGCCTTGGCCCGCCGGAGCGGCTCGTCGAATCGGCGCTGAAACGCCTGCATGACCGCCCGATCTCCGCCCGGCAGTGCGGCGAGGTGCTCCGCCAGCGCCGCAGCACTCTCGAAGGAGCTGGCGAGGGGCTTCTCGAGGAGCACACGACACCCGGCGTCGACGAGGGTGCGCGTGTGGGCCTCATGGTCCTCCGTGCGAGACGCCACGACCGCGGCGTCGAGGCCCCCGGCGTCGATCGCCTCCTCGATGCGGCGGAACGCGCGGACGGGCTGACCCTGGCGTTCCTGCAGCTGCGCCGCCACGCGCTCGGCGGTGTCTTCGTGGGCGTCGATCACAGCGCTCAGCGTGCAGTCGCCTCGGTCGCTGGCGATCTCCTGGACGTGCTGCGCGTGAAAGACGCCGATCCGTCCCGCACCGACGATCCCCAGCTTGAGCCCGCCTTCCATCGACGAAATCTACCACGCCGCGTCGAGCAGTTTATTCTCCACCGTCCTCTCCGAAATCCGTGATGTAATCTGCCCTCACGCGGGATCAGCCAAAGGCCGCTCGGGAGCGCTACTCCCAAAGGCGAGTCCGATCAAATCGAGCATGGAACTCTCTGGCGTCGACATCGGCACCTTCGTCGGATTCATCGTCTTTGTCATAGCGGTCTCGCTGTATGCCTCGCGCAAGGAAGACACCTCCGAGGACTACTTCCTCGCCGGCCGCAGCCTGACCTGGTGGCTCATCGGCCTGTCGCTGGTCGCGTCCAACATCTCGACGGAGCACTTCATCGGGATGGGAGGCAAGGGCTTCGAACTGGGCCTCGCCATCGCCAGCTTCGAGTGGATCGCGGCCATCGCTCTCGTCTTCGTCGCCCTGGTGCTGCTCCCACGCTTCCTGCGCGCCGGGATCTACACCCTCCCCGAGTACCTGGAGTACCGCTACAACGCGACCGCCCGGGCCATCATGGCCTTCTACCTGATGATCATGTACGTGGTCGCGGCCATGGCCGGCGTCCTCTACACCGGCGGTCTCGCGCTCAACAGCATCTTCGGCGTCAATCTCTACTACGGCATCTGGGGCATCGGAGTGCGGGCGGGCGCCTACACGGTCTACGGCGGCCTCAAGGCTGTCGTGTGGTCCGACCTCGTCCAGGGGATCACGCTGATGCTGGGGGGCGCGGTCGTGCTGGTTCTCGGCCTTCGGGAAGTGGGCGGCCTCGGCGTCTTCCTGGAGGTGAATCAGGACAAGCTCCACATGGTCCTGCCGGCGGACCACTCCACGATGCCGTGGACGATCTTTCTGCTGGGAATCTGGGTCCCGAACATCTGCTACTGGGGCTTGAATCAGTTCATCACCTAGCGCGCCCTCGCCGCCAAGAGCCTGGAGGAAGGGCAGCCGGGGATTCTCTTCGCCGCTGCCTTGAAGCTCGTCATTCCCTTCCTTGTCGTCTTTCCCGGGATCATTGCCTTCTAGCTCTACGGCTCCGAGGTCCCCGAGGCCGATCAGGCCTATCCCTTTCTGATGAAGAGGCTGCTCCCGTCCGGGCTCCGAGGCGTCATGTTCGCGGCGCTGTTCGGGGCGATCATGAGCTCGCTCGACTCGATGCTGAACTCCGCCTCCACGATCCTGACGATCGATCTCTACAAGCGCCACTGGGCGAAATCGAAGCCTTCGCTAAAGGCCCTCGTCGCCATGGGGCGGATGAGCACCGCTGCGTTCGTGGTCCTGGCGTGCCTTCTTGCCCCCGAGCTGCGGCGAATGGGACCCATCTACGACTACATGCAGATGGCGTGGAACTTCATCTGGCCCGGCATCCTCGCGGTCTTCATTCTGGGGATGTTCATCAAGAGGGTCCCCGCCGGAGCGGCCGTGATGGGGCTGCTCGTCTCGGTGCCCCTCTACGGCGTCTTCATCTGGGTCGTCGACGGTCCGTACCTGAACGTGGCGGCCCTCGCCTTCCTCACGACGTCGGCGGCGATGCTCCTCTACACGCACGTGAGCCCAGGGGAACCGAGGGAGATTCCGGACGCCGGCGAGGTCGACCTCAAGGCGAGCCCGAGGGCAAAGCTCTTTGGGGCCGTGATCGTCGCCCTGACGATCGGCTTGTATCTCTACTTCTGGTAGAACGTCAGGTCCGGGACCCTCTTGTGGCCCGGCCATCGCGACCGCCGACTCGAAGACCGACCTCACTGAAGGTCGCCGAGGGCCTCCAGCGGCTTCCAACGCGTCGGGCCGTTCCTCGGCAGCCTCGTAGAGGCTGAGTCTCGAGCCACCACGGCCTTCGACCGCGCCGAGTGGGGCGCAGGCTCTCCCACCACGAACTCCAGGGTCGCGCGGGCGATCATGACGTCGTAGACGGCCTGCGCGTGGGCCTGCTTCGAGCGGACCAGGGACAGGTCGGCCGCCGTGAGGTCGATGAAGCTCCCGAGCTGCGCTCCATATCTCTGGGTGGCCAGACGCAGGGACTCCTCGGCCAGAGACACCTGGGCGCGGGCCACCTCCGTGAAGGAGCGTGCGGTCTCCAGGCCCAGGAAGGCCCTCTGGACTTCGAAGCGCACACGCTGCACGATCGCTCTTTGACCCGCCTGGGCCGCCCGCAGCCTCGACTCCGCCTGGTGGATGCGCGAATCCACGGCGAACCCGGTGAACACGGGAACGCTGAACCCGACCCCGACCACCCAGTCCTTCCCGTCGACGCCTTCGGCGAAGCGGGCCTTCCCGAAGCTGGCCACCGCACGGATCTGCGGGAGCCTCTCGCTGCGAGCGGCCTCGAGAGAGGCGCGCACGGCTTGGGCCTCGAGGTGCGCCGCCGCGAGGTCGGGTCGGCTGAGCAGGCTTCTCTCGACGAGAGCCTCGAGTGATTCCCCGGGCTCGGAATCGGCCGGCGTCGCCTCGAGTCGGTAGGTGCCTTCTCCCGGCACTCCCATGGCGAGATCGAGCGCCGCGAACTCGAGCTGTTGCTGGTTCTCGGCGCGTATCAGCTCTGCTTCGGCCTCCTTTACACGAACCTCGGAGAAGCTGGCGTCGAGCTTCGACCGAAGCTCGGCCTCGTAGTAGACCCGGGCCTGCCGCGCTGTGAGCTCCCTTGCCTCGAGCGTCTCACGGGCCACCTGGAGCAGGTCTTCGGCCTGAAGGCAGCGGTAGTAGGCGGTCTTGACCTGCCACACGACGGCGGCCTTCTCGGCCTCTTCGCGGCTGCGGAGCGACGCAGCGGTGAACCGGGCCGCGTCCACGGCGTTGCTCGTGCGGCCGAAGTCGAGAGCGTTGAAGCTGACGTTGACGCCGATGGCCAGCTTGTCGAAGAAGGGTGAGCCGGTCAGCCCCACCAGGCCCAGGCCACCGGTGGCTCCCGAGAGGCCGTCCTTCGCAATCCCCTCGACGGCGACCCAGGGGTAGTAGTTGGAGCGTGCCGCGCGCACCCCGTCCTCCGCCGCCAGGCTCTCGAACCGGGAGCGCTCCACCCGCGAGTGCTGATTGTACCCGCAGGCTGGGTGCGCCGGTTCCCCGTGGTTGGTCTCTCGCCCTCGAGAACGCGACCCGCACTTCGCGGGCGACCGACGCGGACGACTCGATGTGTCACTGCAGGTAGCCGAGCGCTTTCAGCTGCTCCCGGGCCCTCGCATCGATCTCGTCCTCCTCCAGTGGAGGAGCGACGGGCGAGGCGTCGGATCGGAGCGCGGCCCGGGTCTCGGAGAGCCGGAGGCGAAGCTCCGTTGCGAGCTCCGCTTCGCCTCCGGCCCGATTCTCGGTCTCCCCTGGATCGGCCGCCAGATCGTAGAGCTCCTCCGAGCCCAGGGCGCGGCTCTTCAGAAACTTCCAGCGTGTGCTCCTGAGACCGTGGAACGTTTCGGGGTAGCGGCCGGCGCTCTCGATCTTCACGAGGGGGCGGCTCTCGGGTGCACGGAAGACGCTGCCGCCGGCTCCGTCGTCCTCCCACGAGGCCCCCACGACGTCGCGGACCGTCGGCACGATGTCCACGAGGGAGACCTGGGCTTCGACGATCCCTCCCTCGGTCTGGCCGGGCCGCTTGATCATGAGCGGCACGCGCAGGGTCGCGTCGTAGGCGAACCATCCGTGCTCGAAGTAGAAGTTGTGCTCGCCCAGGCTCTCTCCATGGTCGGCCGTGAACAGCACCATGGCGTTGTCGTAGCGGCCGAGCTCCTCGAGCGCGCGAATCACCTCACCGAAGGCGTTGTCGACGTGGCGGATCTCGGCGTCGTAGCGGGCCACATAGACCGCCACGCGATCCTCGTCGCCGAGCTGCTGGTAGCGGGGCACCGCCCCCAGCAGCTTGTTGGGCGAGCCCCCCTCGATCTGGTTCGCCTCATAGTCCAGTGAGACCCGCGCTGACGACTGCGCCCACTCGTCGTCGACGAACAGTGCCTCGAGCGCGGGAGGAGGGTCGTAGGGCCCATGCGGGTCGATGTAGTGGAGCCAGACGAAAGAGGGCCTCGTCCACTCGTCCGCAGCCCACTGGAGAAACGCGGCGTTGACCGCCGACACGCCGTCGCCCGCGAAGAGCTCTTTGAAGGTGTCGAAGCCCCGGGCGAAGCCCATGCTCGCCCCGACGGCGGGGTTGCTCACGAACGCCGCCGTCCGGTATCCCTCGTCCCCGAGTCGCTCGGCGAGGACCGGGAGCGCGCGGGGCATTCTCCAGAGGTTGGTCCGCACTCGATGGGTGTCGGTCTGGTGCCCGGTGAACATCGTGGTGAGGGCGGGGCCCGTCTTCGGGATGACGGTGACGGCCTCGGTGAAGTGCCATGCTTCACGAGCGAACCGGTCGATGTTCGGTGACGTCTCCCGAGGATAGCCGTTGATGGAGAGGTGATCCGCTCGCAGGGCGTCGGCGGTGATCAGCACGATGTCCGGTGCCACCTCCGGCGAAGTGCAGCCCGCCAACACGCCCCCCGCCACCAGCCCGACGACGAGCGAGCGACGCACCTCAGCGAACATAGCCCAGAGCCTCCAGCTTTTTCAGCGTCTCCTCATCGTCGCGCGAGCGGAGCGTCACCGCCATGAACTGCTCCTCGAACTCCGCGAAGAGCTGCCGGGCCGATGCGGCCCTCTCGGGATCGGCCAGCTCTTCCGAAGAGTCGTTGAGCGTGACGGCACCCTGTCCGTTGCCAGTGACCAGGTCTTGCCCGTCGAGGACGTAGAATCTCAGCCCCTCGAGCACGTGCACGCTGCCGTCGATTCGCCTCTCGTGGGTGATCCTGTCGAAAGCGCGTCTCATCCCGACGACCCGCGCCGGCTCGGTCTCGCGGTCGACGAGATCCCGGCCGCCCGGGGCTTCGCCGGCCACGCCGGCGAGGGAGAGGATCGTGGTGGTCAGGTCCGTGGTCCCGATGGGCCGCACGCTGACGCCCGGCGCAACCCGTGGCGAAAGCCCGAAGCAGGGCACACGGATCTGCTCGGTCGTCAGACGCCGGCCGTGGCCCACGGACCCGCCCTCCCCGAAGCTCTCGCCGTGGTCCGACACCACCAGGACGTGGGTCTCGATCTCCTCGCGGTCCTCGTCCAGCTGGACGAGGACCCGGTCGAGCGCACCGTCGAGGTAGCTCACGTCGCCGTCGTAGAGGCCCCGAGCCTTGGCGAGAATTCGCGCCGGGTCCGAACCCTCGGCGATCCGGGCCTTCACCTTGCCATTGCGGGGCACCCCGTGCTCCCACGGATGAAGGCCCGTCAGAAGCGTGGCGTGGGTGGGCTGCGTCGTGGAGGTCGACGAGTAGTAGAGTTCGAACACGCGGCCCCGTTCGGCCCACTTCCTGAGCCGGGGCATCTGCCCCGGTCGGTCGGCGCTGCCGAGGAAGGAGTCCAGGCGCAGTGTGTCCAGGGTGATCAGGACCACTCGGACGGGGGGCTCGGCCTGCGGCGTGCACGCTGCTGTCAACGCCACACCGACGCCTAGAGCCGCGACGAGCAGCCTTCGCCTGTGCTTCATGAAGATCATCCTAGCGTCTCCCGGCGCTCGGAGTCTTTTCACCGGGTGGGCCGAGCGCGGATCGCCCGTCACAGCAGCAGTCTGGTGAATAATGCGGGCTATGGAGGACCCCTCGGTGACCGGACGCCACCTCTGGCTGGCCGCCGGCGTGGTCACGGCGGCTTGCCTGTGCACCTTTGCCGCGGTGACCGTCGACGGGCTTTCGCGCCCCGACGGCTTCGACTACGCACAGATCGGAAGGGAGCTTGCCGAAGGCCGAGGCTTCAGCTCCCGACAGGCGATCTACATGCTGCACCTGCGCTTCCTCGAGGATCACGATCTGCTCCAGGGGCCCTGGCCCAATCTTCATCGCTTCCCGCTGCCGTCGCTCGTCATGGCCGGGCTCTTCCTGGTCCTGGGAGTCGGTGTCCCGGCAGTCCTGGCGTACGGGATCGGCTTTCACGTCGCGACCTCTATGCTGCTCTTCGAGTGGACGCGCCGGGCCGTCGGCCTCGCGCCCGCGGTTGCCGCCACGGCGCTGTTCAGCTCGAGCGGCGCCGTTCTCGAGACCGGCGTCTCCGGCCTGGCCGAGCCTTCGGCGATGTTCTTCTTCACGCTTTCCCTCTTCTTCGCCTGGCGCGCTTTCGGTGAGGGGGGAGTGCGCTGGCCCTTCGCCGCCGGGGCCGCCTTGGGTCTGGCGACGCTCGCCAGGACGAACGCCTTGTTTGCCGCTCCCTTCTTCGTTCTGGCGGTCCTCTGGCCGCTCCTCGCCGAGACCCCCCCGGGACGTCGGCCCTGGAGAGAGTTGGGCCAGAGAGGAGGCGCTCTCGTCCTGGGGATGCTGATCCTGATCACCCCCTGGATGGCCAGGAACTGGAGCGTGGCGGGGAGCCCGACGTTCTCGCTTCACTCCTACTTCCTGCTCCCGGCGGGGACCCTGCCCGAGGCCGAAGGCGACAAATGGGACGTCAACAACCCCTGGGTCAGCGACTTCGTGTCGCCCGTCGAGTACGCGCGGCAGCACCCTGATCGCGTTTGGGAGAAATGGACTCGCAACGCTAAAAAGCTGTTGATCCGCTTCCCGAGACTTGGCGGAGTCCCCTTCCTGCCGGTGATCGCGCTCCTCGGTCTCGCGCTCCCCATCGGCAGGGACTTGAGGCGCTCCGCCTGGCTGCTGTTCGCATCGTTCGCCGCCGGCGCCGCATTCGTGTCCCTGACCGACATCTTCCTGGCCCGCTACCATCACCACGTCCTGCCCGGGCTCCTGGTGGTCGGGATGGGGGTGATCTGGACCCTCCTCGGGCGGGTTCGCCAAAGAGTCGTTCGTCTGGCTGGTCTTCTCCTCGCTGTCGTCGTCATGGTCGATCCAGGGCAGGTCAAGGTGGCAGCCGAGACCGTGGAGTTCGGGGTGAATCGCACCCCCGCGGGCGACCTGAGGTACGTGAAGGCCCACACCAGCGAAGACGCCGTGATCATGTCGGACGTGTCCTGGGAGGTGACGTGGGAGACGGGCCGCCGCAGTGTGCGCACCCACTTCGACCGTCGCCCGGATGGGCCCCCGATCCTCTCTGTCCTGCGCTTCAACGACGAGTTCCTGCCGATCGACGCGGTGTACCTCCGCTTCCTCGACAGGCGCACACGGGATGCGCACCGAAACCTGCGGAACGACCCTGAGTTCAGGCAACTCTTCCCGCACCGACACAAGCTGCCGAGCGGGGCGGTCTTCTACTCCCGCTGAGCGAGGCGGCGACGCCCGGCCTGCGGCGCCCCCACCGCGGCTCCTGAAGCTGTGACGCGACGCAGCGCTCGGAAACGGCGCGTGACGGACTCGCCGCTCTCGTCGACGAGCGTCAGGACGTGGCTCCCGGGCGGGGGGGCGAGGGCCATCTGGTGAATGTCGCGGGTCCGGCCCTGGTACTCGCCGTCGAGGTGCCAGAAGACAGTGGTCGCCGGGTCGCGGTGAGCGGCTTCGAAGACGACCCGCCCAAGCGAGCCGTCCATCTCGACGGGAACGTACAGCGTCGCGCCCTCTCGCGGGGAGACGCAGTCGAGAGCGGCGGCCGCTCGCGGACCCACTGACGAGCGGCAATCCGGACGCAGCGGCGGCAGGGGCCGATAGTCGGCGTGCCGAAGGCGATAGTAGGTCTCCATCGCCGGCGGGAGGACGAACCGGGGCACGCTCTCGATGTCCCTCACCCGCTCGCAGTCTCCGTGCACCTGCCAGTCGCCTCCCCGGTCCAGGTGGGCGAGCCGACAGTAGGCGCAGGGCGGCGTCTCCAGTCCCCGGATCGTCACGAGCTGCGGCCGGCCCGCCGGACAGTGTCGACCCCGGCGCATGCCGCTGTCGGCACAGACTTCGACTTCGGCCAGGTCTCGACCCGGCTCTTCGAACCAGCCGCGCCCCGGGAGGAGGTCGAAGAGATCGAAGAGTATGGGGGCGGCGGCGGAGTATCCGGTGAGACCGGGCCGTCCTTCGCCGTCCGCGTTGCCCGCCCACACGCCCACCACGTGACGGGGCGTGACGCCCACCGCCCAGGCGTCCCGGAAGCCGTAGCTGGTTCCGGTCTTCCAGGCGATCTTTCGGGACGACGAGAACGCGCGCCAGGCGAAATCGTCCCCGGGCCGCTCCACCTCCAGCATGGCCTCGAGGGTGAGCCAGACGGCGCCCGGGCCGATCGGGGCGTCGCCATTCCTGCTCCGAGTCCCCGGAGACGGCTCGTCCAGATAGGTCAGGGGATGGAACGCGCCCTCCGGGGACTCCCCGAGCTCGGTGCGTCTCACCAGCCGCCCCAGCCCGGCATAGGCGCCGGTGACGTCGAAGAGGGTTCCCTCCGCCCCTCCCAGGATCAACGAGAGGCCGTAGTGTGCGCCCGATCTCTCGAGCGTCGTGAGCCCGAGCCGGCGGAGCAGCACCGTGAAGCGGTCGGTGCCGAAGGCCCTCAGCAGGCGCACCGCCGGGACGTTGAGCGAGCGGGCGAGGGCCCGCTGGGCGGGAACGGCCCCCGAGTAGGTGCGATCGAAGTTCTCCGGGTGGAAGGACCCGAGGCGTGTGGGGACGTCGGGGACGAGCTGTCCGGGCAGCACCTCACCGGCGTCCAGCATCGCCGCATAGAGCAGCGGCTTCAGGATGCTTCCGGTGCTCCGGGGCGCTGGGACGACGTCGACCCAGTGTCCCCGGTCGGGCAGGTCGAAGTGCGAGAGGTTGCCGACGTAGGCGAGAACCCGACCCGTGTCGACCTCGGCCACGAGCGCCGCCGCGTTGTGGACGCCGCGTGCCGAGAGCCGGCGGTGGTGTCGCTCGAGGACGACGCTCGCCCGGACCTGCACGTCGTGGGAGAGAGTGGTCCACACCCAGGGGCTCGGCTCTCCGGTTCGCCAGGATCCCGCTCGGCGCTCGGCTCGCACGCGCTCGAGGAGATGGGGGGCGACGCGGGGCACCGGCCTGGGCGCCGGGGGCAGGGGCTCGTCCTTGGCCAGCGTGGCGCTCATGGCGTCGAGGGCGCCGCGCTCCCGCAGCGCGTCGAGCAGCCGGTTGCGCTTGAGCAGGAGCCGGCTCCGGTTTCGCCCCGGGTGGATCAGGGACGGCGCGTTCGGGAGCACGGCCAGCGTCGCGATCTCTCCCCAGGAGAGCCGCGCCGCCGAACGGCCGAAGTAGCGCCACGCCGCAGCGTCGAGGCCCACGGTGTTTCCGCCGAACGGGGCGTATGCGGCGTAGAGGGCGAGGACCTCCTTCTTCGAAAGCGACATCGAAAGCCGCAGAGCCAGCGCCGCCTCGACGGCCTTCTCGGTGTATGTCCGTGGCCGGTCTTTGCGGGCCAGGCGCACGACCTGCATGGTGAGTGTCGAGCCTCCGCTCACCACGCGGCCGTGACGGATGTTCTGGCCGAGAGCGCGGGCCAGCGCCAGGGGGTCGACGCCGGGGTGTCGGAAGAAACGGCGGTCCTCGAAGCAGGTGATGGCGGCCACGAACTTCTCCGGCACTGCCGCGGCAGCCGCCACTCCGAAACGCCACTGCTCATCCGCGGCGATCGTTGCGCCGAGGAGCTGGCCCTCGCGGTCGAGGATCACCGTGGAGAGCGGGTCGTCGAAAGGGACCACCGGCACCAGCGCCCAGAAGGCGAACAGGCCGAGGAGCGAGGCCCCGGCGAGCCTCGCGCCGACGCCGGGTCGCCATCGTGGCCACTTGAACCTCACCGTCTTCACCTGGTGCCGCGCCGCTTCCTAGCGGCTCCCCGCCTGCACCACCTCGACCCAGCGCCCCACGACGCGGGCATTGATCGTGGCGTCGTACATGGCCTCGATCCCGACCGGCGGGAGGTAGAAGCGGCCGAGGTAGCTGGCGTTCAGGAGAAGCTCCACGGTCTTCGTCTCCCCGGCTCGCAGATTGAAGTAGCTGTAGACTCGGTCGTCGCGGACGTCCTGGTACGTGATACTCGTCGGAGGCCGCCGACCGCCGGGACCCATCCGCTCGTTGTGGATCTCCCAGCCCGAGGCGACGAGATGCGAGAGGGCCAGCTGGTCATAGTCGCCCCGCTCCCCGGTGTTGGTGACGGTCACGATGGCCTTGAAGTCGGTCCCCTGGTCGAGGCGCGACGGATTCAGAGCCCCACCGTCCGTCGTCTTGTATTCGACGCCGAGCACGAGCCCGTTGGATGCGGCGGTCTCGCGGCCGACCGCAGGCATCCCGGACAGGATGACGCGAGGGTAGAGAACTCCCTCGCCCACGTTGCTCACGACGAGCGAGCCCCGCGTCTCCTCGTCGGTCTCGAGCTCGCGCTGGACGAGAGGAGCTGGTGACGTGGCCCGGACCGCTTCTGTGTCTCGCCACGCCCACGTGAACGCCGTCTCGGCTCCCACCGGTCCCGCGGATCGGGCCAGGGCCAGGAGTGCGTACGCCGTCTCCTGGGTGCTGAGCCAGCGGTTCGAAGAGAGAGACTTGGAGAGGCTCTGCACGAGAGGGCCGATGGATTCGCCCCGCTCGAGGATGAGGAGCGACTCGAGGATCATTGCCCGGTCCCGCACGTCCGAGCCGAACGTGCCGGCCAGCTCGCGATAGGGCTTGACCGTCACCGGGCCCGGAGTGGCCAACGCGTCCGCCGCCTCGGGCTGGCCGGCCATCTCGTAGGTCGCGGCCAGCCGCCAGCGGGTGGTCACGGGCAGAGTGTCCTGCTCGCGGAGCTGGTTCATGGCCCCGAGCTCGGGGGCTCCGGCCAGGGCCAGCGTGAAGAGCCGGTAGGCCTGCACGAGCTCGGCCCGTCCCGATCCCGGCACCCAGGCCCGCGCCCGTCGCTCCTGGAACCGCGTCCACTGGTCGAGCATCCCGGGTGGGGGCAGGTAGCCCGCGGCCCAGGCCTCGAGGACGAAGTGGCCGGCGTAGTTCGTCACCCAGTCGCTGGGATCGTCGTCGCCGGGCCAGTAGCCGAAGCCTCCGCCCGAGGTCTGGAACGACTGCAGTCGCTCCAGGGCGGCCTTGACGTTTTTTTCGACCCGTTCCTCCTGGTACGGGGCGAGCTCGAGAAGACGGCCGAGGGAGAGCTGGGGAAAGGCGGCGGAGACGGCCTGCTCCACACAGCCGTGCGGGTATCGCAGCAGCGAGGCGAGCCGTCGTCCCAGGTCGAGGGGGGGAGTCCGGGACACCTCGAGGGTCGCCTCGTTCGTACCGGGGAGCCCGGGGAAGGACACCCTGGGCCTCCAGGATTCCCCGGGCTGGAGCGTCGTGCCGAGGACGTCCACCGCCAGTTGCGTCGACATCCGCACGTCGATCTCGATGGTCTGGACCGCCCGCTCCGAGCCCGAGACGGCCTCCACCGTGGCGGTCCCGACGCCGAGCCCCGACGCGGTCCGCAGATCGAAGCTCACCAGATCGTCGCCCGGGGCGTCGAACAAGAGCGTCTTGCGGACGGGCGGATCGGCCCGGAGTGGCCCGGAGGTCTTCACCGACACCTCGACGTCCTGGACCTGCGGCTCCATGGCAAAGACCGACACCGGAAGCGCCACCTCTTCCTCGGGCCCGAGCACACGAGGGAGTGTCGCCAGGATCATGAGCGGGCGCCGCACGAAGGCCTGCCGATCGGCCGCACCGAAGGCCCCATCCCGTCCGGCCACCACCATCACCCGGACAGCTCCCACGTACTGGGGCACGTCGACGTCATGTGTTCCGGCGGCCCCGGCGGCCAGGCGGAAGGGTCCGAGGAAACGCACCATCGGTGGAAAGCGGTTGGCGCGTTGTGCGTCGGCGCGCACCCCCTCCTCGTCTCCGCCGATGGCGAGCAGACGCTCCAGCACTCCGCCCCAGGCGCCGAGGACCTGATCGTAGAGGTCCCATGTCCTCACACCGAGGGCCTCGCGGGCGTAGAAGTGGTCCCAGGGATTCGGCGTGGCGTAGCGGGTGAGGCCCAGAAGCCCTTCGTCCACCACGGCAAGCGTGTAGGTCATCGGCCGTCCCGAGGCCTCACGGACCGTGATCGTCGCCTGGCTCTCGGGAGAGAAGACCTCCGCCGACTCCACCACGGGCTGGAGGCGTGTCTTCGGGTCGAGCACCTTCACCGGGGTCACGCCATACAGGCGGATCGGAAGGTCGTTGGCCGTTTGCCCGTGGGGCTGCAGCAGGGTGACGTGGGCGTAGATGGTGGGCGCCATCCGCGGAGTGGCTTCGAAACGGTAACGGGTCTCGGTCCCGGTGGCCTCGACCCATTCGGTTCGCAGCACCGAAGACCCGGTTTCGAGGCTGACGAGGGCCCGCCCCTTCTGCGGGGTGGGCAGGACGAGAGTCACCGTCTCGCCCACGTCGTACTCCTCCTTCTCGGCGGCGAAGGTCAAGACCGTGGCCCCCTGGGCCTCCTTCCGCCCGCGCCCGGCCCATCCCGGCCAGTCGATGTAGACGACCTGCCCGGTCCGGTGACCGCCCTTCCGGTCGGCAGCCGTGATGAGGTAGCGGCCCCACTCGGGGTGCTTGATCTCGAAGGGCCACGTCCCGACTCCGTCCTCGAGCGTCACCACCCCCGAGTCGAGGGGCGTGTGCGCGGTCGCCTCCGCCCACGCCGCCAGGCCACGCTCGCCCTTCTCCCACCACCAGCGCCAGTCGATCTTGTAGAGCTTCACCTCCACCGTGCCGTCTCCCGCCGGGCGTCCCGAGGAGTCCACCGCCACGATGCTGAGCTCGTGCGTCGTATCCGTGAGGAGCATGCCCCGCGCCCGATCGCCCCTGGGCGGCCGGATGCCGATGTAGCGCTCGTACGGCGAGAACGGGAGGCTGAAGCGGTCGATACTGAACGCCCCGCCGGGCTCGAAGACACGGGTCGTGAAGTCGGCCCGGAGCATCCCGGGCGCAGCATCCCCCGGGTCGACCCGCGCGTCGACACGCGCGTGACCGGAGGCGTCGAGGGCGCCGTCGAAGACGGTCTGGCGCTCGGTCGCGTACCGCCGGGTCGGGTCGTCGAAGACGAACTCGGCCCAGCGATCGAACCGCGTCCGCCCTGCGGACAGCGCCAGCTCCACGTCGGCCTTCAGGTTCCGGGCGGTCGCACCGTGAAGCCACGTCGCCGTCAGGGCGGCGGACAGGCTTTCGCTCGACTCCAGCATCTCCCGTCCGAAGTCGAGGCCGATCTTGAGGCGGTTGGGCATGACCGTCTCGATCTTGAGAGCCTTTTCGAAGACCGCCCCGCCCACCGTGACCCGCCCGGTGTAGGCGCCCGTGGGAGCGTCCGGCGGTGTCGCGATCTCGAAGACCGAGAAACCGTCGGTCCAGTCGGCCCGGGTCAGCGTCCGCACCACCTGTCCCCGCGGGTTGAGAAGCTCGAAGCGAACAGGATGCTCGGCCGAGGCGAGCCGTCCCGAGGGGTCCTGGAGGATGAACGTGAGGTGCAGCGTGTCGCCCGGCCGCCAGACGCCCCGCTCGCCGTAGAGAAAGCCCTTGAGACCCTTGGGAGACCGGGACCCCGCGACGTCGAAATGCGCCATGGAGAGGGCGCTCCCGTTGTCGAGGCGCAGGTAGCCGGTCTGTCTCCCGTGGCGCGCCATGGCGAGGAAGGGAGCCCGCTCCACCTCGAGGCGGACGAGGCCGTCGCCCCCGGTGTGCCCGGTGGCGAGAGTGCCGTGCTGAGAGTCGGTGAGCGTGACGGCAGCGCCCTGGAGGGGCGCCGCTGAACGCAGGTCCGTGGCCACCAGCAGCACCGTGCCGTCCTCGCCCGCCTTGGCGATGAGACCGATGTCGGACACGAGGACGTTTCGCGAGGCGCGGATGTCGTGGTCATAGAAGTGTTGGTAGTAGCCAGGGTTGCAGGGGTCGCGGCGGCCTTCGTATCGTGACCGCCAATCGTCGCCCTCGTTCTGCAGCCAGGCGTCCCAGTAGCTGGCCTCCTCTTCGCCGGTGGCCAGCTCGCTGGCGGTCGTCAGCTCCTCGTCGAGTGCGGCGTCGCCCGGGCACGACCACAGGATGTGCGGGCGCCGGAAGGAGAGCGTGAGCCGATAGAGTCCGCCGGGTCCGTCCGCCACGAGGGGAGACAGATCCAGCCCGATCGCCACCCGGCGATCCTGCTTGTCGGCGGTCACCTCGAGGGAGACGGTCCTGCTCCAGACGACACGACCCACACGGTTCAGCTCCCGCTCGCCGTCGAGGTCGTTCACCTGCAGGAACTGGGGGAGGTTGGTCTCGGGGACCCGGATGGCCTCGACGACGACAGCGCGGAGGTTCACGGCCTCGATGGCGACGGTTAGGTTGGCCGAGGTGGGCACGATGACGCCGGTGCCGGCGAAGCGCACCTGCGGCTTGACCGGCTCGAACGCAACGCCCAGCTCGCGCGCTTCCTTCATGCGGTACCCGAGGGCGTTTCTGACACCGGCGGCGACCCGGACGGTCAGGTCGCCCGAGAAGCCTCCCGTGGCGTAGATCTCGACGAGGCTTCCGCGGATGACGAAGCGGAGATCCTTCCGATCACCGATGACGACGAGCCCCTTGAGGCTCTGGTTGGGGCGCAGCGGGTCCGTGAAGCGCAGCTCCACGTACTCCTCTCGGCCCTGCACCGGGCGGGCCAGGCTCACGGTGAACGTGTCGACGGCAGGCACCTCGATCTCCTGGCTGCCGTCTTCGGTCACGCCGATCGAAGAGCCGTCCCACCGCACAGCGACACTCGATGTCTCGTCGCCACGGACGATCGCTTTCACTACGAAAGCGTGGCTGCGCCGGTCCGTGTGGTGGTTCCAGGCGATCTCGAGGGCTCTGCCCTCCTGAGTGGCGCTGATCAGTGGCTCGACCTTCGCGTCGGACTCGACATCGGCGGTGACGAGACGCCCGCTCAGCTTCTGCTGGGCGATGTCGGACGTGTCCGCCGCCAGAAGGCCCTCGATGTTGACCGAGAAGGACTGACGCATCGCCGAGAAGGTGAACTCGAAGCGATCGATATCGGCAGGGGCGTCGTTGCCGAGGAGGGCTTCGAGGTCGAGGCGCGCGGAGTACGTTCGGCCCTCCTCGAGACGGTCTCCGGGGCGGAACTCGAGGCGGCTGGGAGACGTCCAGACCGTCACCCCTTCGAGGGGTGGGTCAAAGCGGAAGGGCTCGCTCTCGAGAGGCGCGTTCTGGGGCTGACCCGTGCCGAGGGGTTCGTTGAACACGACCCGGACTGGGCTCTCGCGGGAGATCGTGCCCCCGGTGAACGCCGAGACGACGGCGGCCTCGGCAGGGGAGAGTGGTCCGCGGGCCACGGGTCGGGGGCGGGAGCAGACGACCGCGGCGACCACGAGCCCCACCCCGAGAACCAGCACGACGGATCGCCACAGATCGCGCATCGGACACTCCCTGCCCGGCGTGGCCCGCTCGGGCCCCCGGCGGCCCCAAGTGTAGGCGAAACCGGCGCGCCGGCCGAGAGCGGATGGGATGGGATATACTCACGTATATGGCACCCATTTCTGGAGGTTGCTGACCATGCCGCGTACCGCCAAAGTCTTCATGACCAACCGCAGCCAGGCCGTGCGGCTGCCCAAGGAGTACCAGTTCTCCACAAACGAGGTCTTCATCCGCAAAGAGGGTGAGGACGTGATCCTCTCTCCCCGCCCGCGAGACTGGGGTCCGTACCTCGAGAGCGCCGCCGTCGCGTCGGACGCGTTCATGGGCGACGTCGAGGACCTGCCAGTGCAGGAGCGCGAGCCTTGATGGCCCGGTACATGCTGGACACAGACACGTGCTCCTACATCATGAAGCGGTCCAGCCCGCCGGTGCTGCGCCGGTTGCAGGCCGTGCCTGTGACCGACGTCTGTATGTCGTTCATCACCCGGGCTGAATTGCTCTACGGTGTCGAAATATCGCCGCGCCGCAAGCAGGATGCAGCAGCGCTCGCCGCGTTGCTACCGTACGTCGAGGCGCTACACTTCAACGACGACACCGCTTCTCACTACGCCGAGATTCGGGCGGACCTGAAGAAGCGCGGAGCTCTCATCGGTGCCAACGACTTGTTCATTGCAGCACACGCGCGGAGTCTCGGCCTCACGCTCGTGACGAACAACACGACGGAGTTCGAACGCGTGAAGGGATTGTCCATCGAGAACTGGACGCTGACACGTCGTCGGTCCCGCTGATTCGCGACGACTTCGGATCGTCGGCCCCGCGACGCTCGACCCATGGAGGGGGACTACTCCTTCTTCGTCCACCGGTTGAGCCAGCCGAGGACTTCCTCGTGCCAGCGCACCGAGTTGGCGGGCTTCAGGACCCAGTGGTTCTCGTCCGGAAAGAGCACGAGGCGCGACGGCACGCCCTGTCTTCGAAGGGCGGTGAACAGAGCCAAACCCTGCTCGAGGGGGACCCTGTAGTCGAGCTCGCCGTGGATGACGAGGGTGGGCGTCTTGAAGTTCTGCACGAAGGCCCGCGGGTTCCAGCGTTCGTACATCCCTGGGTTCGTCCAGTAGGTCCCCTGGAGGTCCCACTCGGGAAACCACAGCTCCTCGGTGGCGCCGTAGAAGGCCGCCAGATCGAACAAGCCGTCGTGTGAGACGAGGGCGCGGAAGCGATCCGTGTGGCCGGCGATCCAATTGACCATGTAGCCGCCGTACGACGCTCCGGCGGCCACCATGCGGCCCTTCTCGACGTAGGGCAGCGCCTCCGCGTAGTCCGTCCCCTTCATGATGTCTTCGTAGGGCCTGCCCCCCCAGTCGTTGCGGATCTCGTCTATGAAAGCCTGCCCCCAGCCGATCGATCCCCGGGGGTTGGGCATGAACACCACGTACCCGGCCGAGGCGTAGACCTGCGGGTTCCAGCGAAAGCTCCAGGCGTCGGACCACGCACCCTGGGGTCCGCCGTGGATCAGTACGAGCAGGGGGTACGTCTTCCCTGGGTCGAAGTCGGGGGGCTTCACGATCCAGGCCTGGATCGGCTGCCCGCCGGCCCCCTGGTAGGTGACGCTCTCGGAGGGGCGGAGGCCGAAGGGCGCCAGGAGGGCGTCGTTCAGCCGGGTCACGCGTTCGAGTCCGCGCCCGTCCGCGCCGAAGCGAACGATCTCACTCGGATGGGTGTGCGCGGTCTGGGTTCCGACGAGCGTTCGTCCGTCCGGGAGGACCGAGAGGTCGCCAACGCTGCCCCCCGCGAGCACTGCCCTGACTGCGCCCCCGGCAGCCGGCACGGCGAAGACATGGCTGCTGCCCCGGTCTCCTGCTGTCAAGTAGATCGTGCGGGAGTCGGGAGAGAACGTGAAGGAGTCCACCTGGCGGTCGAAGTCCGCGGTGACGCTCCGCGTGGCGCCCGTCGCGCGGTCCCGCACGACGAGCTGCCAGCGATCCGACTCGTATCCTCCCCGCGCCTGCATGCGCCAGACCAGCAGCCGGCCGTCGGGGCTGTACTGGCATCCGTCTTCGTCACCCGGCCCATCCGCCACGCGCTCGGGCTGCCCGCCAGTGGAGGGCACCACCCACACGTTGCCGTTCGTGGACCAGGCTTCCTCGCGGGATTCCTTGCGTGAGAAGCACACCTCCTTGCCATCGGGCGAGACCGAGAACCCCTCGGGGCCGTCGAGGCTGAACGGCGGCACGTCGTCCGGCCCGGGAGTGAGATCGGTCGCGCTTTCGCCGTCGACGCTCACTGCGAAGAGATGCTGGCGGCGGCCGTCGTCCCACGTGTCCCAGTGGCGGTACAAGAGGTTGGCGTAGACGCGCACCCTGGAGGGAGTCTCGAGCGCCGCGAGCCGCTCGGCGTTGCACTCCTCGTCCGCACCACAGGCGGGGAAGACCTCGGCCCCGACGAGCAGTCGCCGGTCGTCGATCCAGGACACCGTCGTCACCCCGCCCTCGAAGGAGGTTGCCCGCCGCGCCTCGCCGCCGGCCAGGTCGAGAAGAAAGACCTGAGCCTGGCCCTCTCGGGCGGAGACGAAGGCGATCCACCCGCCGTCCGGGCTCCAGCGGGGGCTCGAGTCGGAGGCGGGGTGCGACGTGAGTTGGCGCGGCTCGCCGCCGGCGATCGGGACGATCCAGAGGTCGGAGGTCTTGGAGTTCGCCTCCAGGTCGGCGGTCGCAAGTACGAACACGACCCGCGCCCCGTCCGGAGAGACCCGTGGGTCGGAGATACGCTTCAGGTCCATCATCTCCGTCGCGTTGAACGTCTCGGCCCGGAGAGCGGAGGGGAGGAACGCCAGAACCGCGGCGAAGGCCAGGCGAGCCAGGAGTTGGGTCGTCGACAAGAAGGGCTCCTCTCTTCGTAGGTGAGACGGCTGAGGAGGATAGTCACGCCGGCGACGGTGCGTCAACGCGCCAATGGCCCATGCCCCGCACTGGAGAGGCTCCGAGCCGGTCATCGTCAGCCTCTCGCACGCTCAAGTTCAACGAAAAGGGCCGCTTGCGTCGTCTGGACGCGCCTCCATTGGCGAGCGGAGCGAGAAAGTCTTGCGCTCGGTCTCCTCCCGCGTCATGATCGGCCACCATCTGGGAGAGACGTACGAGAGGGTGAATCCTGGTCCGACCCGTCAGGGCGCGGGAGGGAGGTCACGGTGGAGCGCAAGCTCTCGTCTTTCGAAGTGTTTTGGCCGTACTACGTGTCGCAGCACGTCCATCCCGTCAACCGGGCGCTGCATTTCCTGGGCACGTCGATGGCGCTCGCCGCCGTCTCCGCTGCGCTGACCCTCGGGGCGCCCCTCGCGCTCCTCCTCGCGCCGCTGGTGGGGTACGGCCCGGCGTGGATCGGGCACTATTTTTTCGAGAAGAACCGGCCCGCCACGTTCACCCACCCCTGGTGGTCGCTCCGTGGGGACTGGCGCATGTATCGCCTGATGTGGATGGAGCGGATGGAGCCCGAGCTGGCCCGGGCCCAATCGCTCTATCCAGCAGAAGCCTGACCGTCGAGCCTTCAGCCGACGGTGCGCTTCATGAAGGCCGCGCTGGACGGGCAGCCGGTCTTGAACTCCCAGGACTCCTGAATGGCCGGCGGGGCCTCCTCCCGAGGGCATTCGGCGAACCCCATTCGGGCGAAGTACTCCCGGGCGTCGGTCGTCAGGAGAAAAACCGAGCTCAGGGCGAGCCGAGCCGCCCGCTCGAGGGCGGCTTTGACCAGCGACGTCCCGACGCCCTGCCGGCGGTAGTCGTCGTTCACGGCGACGCTGCGCAGGAGGGCGTCCTCGCCGTGCAGCTCGAGGCCGGCGACGCCCACGACCCGGCCGTCGTCCTCGTAAACGACGAAGTAGTGGCCGAATTTCTCGGCCACGTCCGTGTCGGGCAGGTCGGCGCGGCGGAGGAGATCGAGCGCGTCCTTGACATCGTGAGGGCTCGCGGGCTCGGCGCGGAGAGACATCGACCCAATTCTACCGCCATTCGCCGTCTGTCCCGAGGATCTCGTGTGGGCGGAAGCCGGTCTTGTAGGCCATCCCCCGTCCATCCGCCACGTGGTATCCCAGGTAGAGCCAGGAGAGCTCTCGCCTCCGACACTCCTCCAGGAGCCAGAGCACGTTGAAGGTGCCGGGGGAGCGGTCGGACAAATCCGGATCGAAGTAGAAATAGACGGTGCTCATGGAGTCCGGCTCGACATCCACGATACCGGCCCCGACGAGCCGTCCGTCGACACGGTAGACCACCTCCTGGGCAAGGGGCGGCGCCTCGTGCAGGAAATCGGCAAACTCCTTCCACGAGCCCGACATCTCACCGTCGTGCCGGGTCTCGAGGTAGCGCTTGTAGACGGCGTGCTTCTCCTCCGTCGCGTCGGGCTCCCCCACGGTTGCGACCACGTCGGCGTTGCGCTGCCAGCAGCGGCGCTGGGCCCGGGACGGCCGAAAGCCGGAAACCGGGAGTCGCAGCTGCCGGCACTCGGCGCAACCCTCGCATTGGGGACGGTAGACGCCCCAGCCGAGTCGGCGGAAGTTGAGGTCCAGCAGGAGCTGGTAGAGGCCAGGTGTGAGCTGGCGGGGCCGCATGAGCAGGAGCCGCGACTCCCGCTCGGGAAGGTACGGGCACGGCGAAGGCTCGGAAGGCTCCAGATCGAGGGAGTCGAGGTAGGCGGCAAGCCGTTCCCGGGCTTTCTCGCGTGCCTGGCGTTCTTCCTTTTTCACCTCTTCCGCAGGACGAGTGCACCGAAGAACAGCGCGCCCAGCGTGAGGATGATCGTTGCTCCCGTCGCCACGTTGAGGTGATAGGAGGCGAAGATCCCGAGGGTGGTCCCGCCCACACCGAGCGAGACGGCGAGGGCGGCGATTCCCGCAGGGGTCCGCCCCAGCAGGTTCGCGGTCGCGGCCGGGATGACGACGAACGCGGACACAAGAACCACTCCCACCGTCTTCACGCCCACGACCACGACCAGAGCAGTGAGGGCCAGAAGAACGTACTCGAGGGTGGCCACGGGCACCCCCGAGAGCGCGGCCAGCTCCGGGTCGAAGCTGGCGTAGGCGAGCCGCGACCCCAGGCCGGCCAGCACGACGACGACACCCGCGGCCACCACGAGGATCGTCGTGAGGGCCTGGGGAGACACGGCGAGAAGGCTTCCGAAGAGCAGCCCCTCCACGCTGACGGGGGCAGAGCTCGGAGGGCGGAGACCGAGGAACAAGATGCCGGCGGCGAACGAAACGGCGAAGAAGACGCCGGTGGCGACGTCTCCGCCGAGGGTCGTGTGGCGGCGCACATACTGGATGCCCAGGGCGATCGCCACCGTGAAGGGCAGCGCCACCCACATCGCCCGGTCCAGGGTGGACCCCAGGAGGAGCCCGAGGGCCAGCCCGCCGAAAGTCGCGTGCGCGAGCCCGTCGGAGAGGAGGCCGAGCCCGCGCTGCACCACGAAGACGCCAAGGAGCGCTCCCACCGCGCCGAGGGCGGCTCCCGCCACCAGCGCACGCAGCATGAAGCCGTGGGAGAGCGGCGCGAGAAAGGCCTCCCCGAGCTCGGCCATCACTCGGCCTCGCAGAAGGAGTCGTTCGTGTGGTCGTGCCCCGAGAAGGCCCGCCCGCCATCGTCCCACTCCCTGTCGACGACCTCGTCGGGGGAGCCCCAGGCCCGCACGGTGGTGTTGAGATAGATGGCACGCGCGGCGAGACGGCGCACCGCGCCCGCGCTGTGCGTCACCAGCACCACCGCGAGCTCGCCGCCGGTCGCAATGCCGGCGAGGAGCTCCTGGAACTCCGCTCGACCCCGCGCATCCACACCCGCGGTGGGCTCGTCGAGGAGGAGGAGCAGCGGTTTTGTCACGAGCGCGCGGGCCAGGTAGACGCGCTGGATCTCTCCACCGGAGAGGCCGCCGAGAGAGGCCTCCAGAAGCCGCTCTCCCCCGACGGCGGCGAGAGCCGCGCGCACACTCTCTTTCTCCGCGGCACCGAGCCGCAGCGGCCAGCGTCCCTTGCGGTTGGCCGCGATCACGTCGACGACGCGGGCGGGAAACGCGGCGTTGAAGGTCTTGACCTGGGGCACGTAGCCCACACGCGGACGGGCGGCTCGTGGAGTGGTGTCCAGGACCTCGATCGAGCCCGACCGGAGAGGGAGAAGGCCCAGGGCGGCCTTGAGAAAGGTCGTCTTGCCTCCGCCGTTCGGCCCGCAGAGCGCCAGAAACTCCCCGCCCCCCACGTCGAAGCTCACGTCGTCGAGGACCCTTCTGTTGCCGAGATCGACCGAGACGTCCCGAGCCCGGATCGCCGCGTTCACCGCAGCGCCTTGTCCACGACCATCACCAGGTGTCTCATGAGCTGCTCGTAGCTCTCGGTGCCCGGGCGCCCTCCCATCGTGTCGATCTCGTGAGCACGAACGCCGACTTCGCGTGCCAGAGCTCGCAGGAGCACGGGGTCCATCTGGGGCTCCGAGAAGAGGACCGCCGGCTCAGAGGCCTTCAAGAGGTCGATCAGGCCTGCAAGATGCTGCCCGGTCGGCTCCTGCCCGGGCACCGGCTCCACGACGCCCACGACTTCCAGGTCGTATCGCGCGGCAAAGTAGAACAAGGAGCCGTGAAGCGTGACGATCCGACTCCCGGTCCACCGGGAAGCGCGCCCAGCGGTCTCCTCGTGCACGGCCTGGAACGACCGCCTCATCTCCTCGCCCCGCGACCGGTAGAAGGGGCCCCCCGAGGGATCCAGCGAGCCCAGGGCCTCGACGATGATTTCGACCGCCCGCTGGGCCCGGATTGGGTCCAGCCAGAAGTGCCCGTCGATGAGGGGCTCGCTCTGGATGAGGTCCGCCGGGGCGAAGATGGGATCCACCAGCGGCCCCAGCTCGAAGACACGGGCCTCGCCGGCGCCGGCGCTCGTGGCCAGCTCCTGCGTCCACGCATCGAGGCCGAGGCCCACGGCGAAGATCAGGCTGGAGTCGGCGAGCGCCTCCACGTCACGGGGTCGCGGCTCGTAGCTGTGCACGTCGAGGCCGGGAGGGAGGATGAGGTGGACGTCCACCCGGTCCTTCGCGATGCGCCGGGTGATGTCGTAGAGCGGAAACACGGTGGCGGCCACCTGGGGCCGCTCGAGCGAACGCCGAGCGCAGCCCGCGCACGAAACGTGGACGCTGGAGGCCGCGAGCAGCCCAGCCAGCACCAAGGGCACGAGGCGTTGTTCGACCCGGCGAGATGCGCTCAAGAGGCCTTCTCCTGCGGGCGCGAATCATAGCATTCGCGCGGTCGGCGGACGGTGAGCGTTCTGGTGCAGGGACGGCCCCCTGAACATCATCAGGGGACCGCCATGAACGAGCGTACACCACGACCGCCCGTCGTGCCGTTCCGAGTGCCTAGGAAGCGTTCTCCGAGGCGAGCGCGGCGCCGCAGCGCCCACAGTGGGTCCAGCCCTTCTGGACCGGTTGCTTGCACTCGGCGCAAGAGGGGCGAACCGACGCCCCGCACCCCGAGCAGAAGGCCTCGTCCTTTCCTGCCGGTGTCCCGCACGAGGAGCACGGCACGGTCAAGGGGTCGCGCAGGATGAAGTACAGGATGATCCCGATAGCGTTCGGGATGAAGATGGCGAGGAGCACCCAGAGGACGGCGTTCATCTGCCTGCGCGTCGCGTCGGCCCAGATGTAGCCCACGAGCAGGATGAACGCCCACAGCAGCAGGCCCAGCGCGGCGGTGCCGATGAAGAAGCCCCACTGCACCGGATGGGGAAATTGCTTCTCCATGGCTGGCGGCAGCAGCCAAATGGACGCCATCAAGGTGAGATAAGCGAGATACGCGAACGCCGCGACGCCGCGTGCCGCGGTGGGGACCAGGGTCCATTCCTTCTGGAAACGACTCATGCGATTCTCCCTTCCTCAGGTGCGCGGCGACCGAGAAGCATCGCCGCAGACCCTGCATCACCCATCCGGCGACCAGGTAGACACCGAACCACGCCGCGGTGGACCCGAGCGGCCGATCGCGACGCACCGTGAGCTCGCCGACGAAGATCTCGAGGAGCAGCCAGGCGACGCCCGTGAGCGTCCACCCGAAGACGATCACGAAGCCGAGCGCCGCCCGGTTCCACGCTCGCTCCTCACGCTCGGCCTGCCAGCGCTCCACAGCCGCACGCGTTCGGGCCACGAGCTCCGGCGAGGGCGCCGGCTCGGGAAGCCGGCCGAGCTCCGTCGCGACGCGGTGCCATTCCTCGGCCCGTGCGCTGCAGGCCGTGCACTCGCCCAGGTGTTCGGTCACCCGGGCGTCTTCGTCCTGAGTCAACGACCCGGCTGCCCCGAGCGCCAGTAGATCTTCCACGTGGTCGCTCATCAGGCCCACTCCTCCTTCGGTCCCATCGTGAGCAGCCGGGTGCGCAGGCGGCGGAGGGCGCGGTAGAGCCGCGCTTTGGCCGTCGGGAGGGGCACCCCGACGAGCGCCGCGATCTCCTTGAGCGACAGCTCCTCGTCGAAGCGCAGTGAGAGGGCCTCCCGATCGTGTGCGGCCAGACCGGTCAGGGCCGCCTCCAGCCGCTCCCTTCGCTCCCGGAGGGCGAGCCGCTCGAGGGCGTCGCCCGCGGAGCTCGAGCGCTCGGCCGGGGCGACCGGCTCGTCCGCCTCGTCGAGGCTCTGCGGCCGGTACCGCCGCAGGTGGTCGAGGGCGAGGTTGCGTCCCACGGTGAGGAGCCAGGGGCCGAACGGCCGCGCCGCGTCGAAGCTCCGGATCCGCTCGGCCACCCTCACCCACGTCTGCTGGAACAGGTCCTCCGCCATCGTCTCGTCTCCCAGGAGACGCCGCAGGTACCGGAAGAGTCGCTGCTGATGGCGCCCCATGAGGCCTTCGAGGCCCGTGAGGTCGCCTTGCGCAGGCGCTCCGCGTCTTTCCGGTCGAGGTCCAGCGTTGCCTCCGTCATCTGGTATACGGACGAAAAGGGCTCGAGGACGCACCCCGCACGCAAACAATAGCGGCGCGCAGCCAACAAGTCGCGCGGTGGCGTGGATGCTTTCGGCTGAGCTCGCCCGCCAACATGAGGATGGCGGGGCATCTCCGCCCCGCAAGAGCGGGGGACGTTGTAGACTCCCGCCGTCAGCCTGACACGACGCCGGGTCCGTTGAAGGCCAGTCGAAGGAATATGTGATGGGCGAGATCCTCGCGGACTACGAGATTCTCGGCGAGCTCGGTGAGGGCGGCATGGGTGTCCTCTACCGCGCCCGTGACACTCGTCTGCAGCGCGTGGTCGCCCTCAAGCGGCTCAAGCCGGAGGCGGGCGGCGACCCCGACCATCGCCGTCGTTTCCTCCAGGAGGCCCGCTCGGCCTCCTCGTTGAACCACCCGCACATCGTCACGATCTACGAGGTCGGACGGGACCCCGACAGCGACGCAGACTTCATCGCAATGGAGCTCGTCGAGGGCGAGTCGCTGCACGCCCGGCTCGCCCGTGGGCCTCTCGCCGTGGACGAAGCGCTCCGGCTCGCCACGGAGATCGCCTCCGGGCTGGCGGCCGCCCATGCGGCCGGGATCGTCCACCGCGACATCAAGCCGAGCAACGTGATGATCACCCCCGACGGTCACGCGAAGATCCTCGACTTCGGTCTGGCGCAGTTGACGGCGCCGCTCGCCGACTCGGAGGCGAGCAGCGCGCAGACGCTGAGCGAGGGGCCGCGCACCGGGACCGGTGCCATCCTGGGAACACCCGCGTACATGTCGCCGGAGCAGGCTCACGGCCGAGGAGTGGATGCCCGCACCGACGTGTTCGCCTTCGGGCTGCTCCTCTACGAGATGCTCACCGGCCAGCGTGCGATGAAGGGAGAGACGACCGCGGCGGTCATCAGCGCAGTTCTTCGCGACGACCCGATGCCGGTGCGCCGCCTCCGCCCCGAGGTCGATCGCGAGGTGGAGACAATCGTCTATCGGTGTCTGGCCAAGGACCCGGAGGCGCGCTATCCGAACGCCGCTCCGCTCCTCCGCGACATCGAGGGGTGTCGGGAGCGTCGTGCGGAGAGACGTGTGTCGCCACTGACCCTCCTGCACCGGCCCGCCGTCGCCGTGCCGCTCGCCGTACTCCTTGCCGCGCTCGTCGCGTTCGTTGTCCTCACCACACGTCGAATCTCGCGCGAGCGCTGGGCGCGGCAGGAGGCGCTGCCCGAGTTGACGCGCCTCGCCGACGAAGGCGAGTTCGTCGCCGCGTTCCGGCTTGCGCAGCAGATCCGGCCCGAGCTGCCCGAGGATCCGCTGGCCGAGAAGCTCTGGAACGACGTCTCGCTACCGGTGCGCCTCACGACGGATCCGGAGGGGGCGGAGGTTGCGTTCAAGCCGTACGCCGAGCCGGACGAGGCCTGGGAGCCCCTGGGCATCTCTCCCCTCGAGGGCACCCGCGTCCCTGTCGGCAGCCTGCGCTGGAGGCTGGTGAAGGAGGGCTACGAGCCGCGCGAGGTGACCTTCTTCTCCCTCGACCTGGAGACGTTTTCACTCGTTCCGGAAGGCGAGTCTCCCGAGGGTATGATCCCCGTCCCCGGTGGCCACTACGTCTACCGGGCAACGCGGACCGTCGAGCTGCCGGACTACTGGCTGGACCGCTCCGAGGTGACGAACCGGGACTTCCAGCGGTTCGTCGACGGGGGAGGCTACGACCGCCCGGAGTACTGGACCGAGCCCTTCGTCAAGGAGGGCCGCACCCTGAGCTTCGAGGAGGCCATGGCGGGGCTCCGGGACACGACCGGACGACCGGGCCCATCGACCTGGGAGCTCGGGAGCTACCCCGAGGGCCAGCCCGACGTCCCGGTGGGCGGTGTCAGCTGGTATGAGGCGGCGGCCTACGCGGAGTTCGCGGGTCGGAGCCTGCCCACCTTCCACCACTGGTTCCGTGCGTCGGGAGCGCGGTCGATCTTCTCGGACATCCTGGGCTTCAGCAATTTCGGAGGAGAGGGCCCGTCGCCCGTCGGGAGCCATGAGGGGATCTCCCCGTGGGGCCACTCCGACATGGCCGGCAACGTGCGCGAGTGGGTCTGGAACGCGTCCGGAACACGCCGCCACACCCTCGGCGGGGCCTGGAACGACCCGACCTATCTCTTCACGGGCCCGGACGCGCTCGATCCGTTCGACCGCAGCCCCACCCTGGGCTTCCGGTGCGCGCTTTATCCGACGCCGCCTCCGGACGACGCCTTCACTCCGATCGAGACCGTCTTCCGGGACTACTCGAAGGAGACCCCCGTCGACGATGAGATCTTCGAGGTCTACCGGAGACTTCACTCCTACGACCGTGGTCCCCTGGAAGCCCGGGTCGAGTCCGTCGACGACAGCGACGAGCGCTGGCGCGTGGAAAACGTCAGCTACGCCGCCGCCTACGGCGGCGAGCGCATCCCGGCCCGGCTCCTGCTCCCCCGGGGTGTGTCGCCGCCCTATCAGGCGGTCTTGTATTTTCCCTCCGGGGCGGCCTTGGGCCTGCGGTCGAGCGAGGAGCGGTTCGGCGAGAGCGGGCACTACGGCTTCCTCGTCCGGGGCGGGCGCGCCGTCCTCGCTCCTGTCTTCAAGGAGACGTACGAGCGTCGCTCGCCCCCGGGTCCCCCGGGGGAGAGCTTCTGGCGCGACGTGGTCATCCAGTGGTCGAAAGACGTGGCCCGCTCCCTGGATTACCTCGAGGAGCGACCCGACATCGACCGGGATCGCCTGGCTTTTCACGGCCTGAGCATGGGAGCGGATGTCGGTCCGCTGGCGGCTGCGGTGGACGCTCGCTTTCGGGCGGTGGTCCTCGTCGCCGGCGGTCTCAGCACCGAGGAAGAGCCTCCCGAGGTCGACGCCTTCCACTTCGCCCCGCGTGTCACTGCCCCCGTGCTGATGATCAACGGCCGGCACGACTTTGCGTCTCCGCTGGAGGCGTCGCAGAAGCCTCTCTTCCGTGCGCTCGGGACCCCGGACGACCTCAAGCGCCACTACATCTTCGAGGGTGGACACGTCCCTCCGCGCTGGCAGGAGGTGGCCCGGGAAACCCTCGACTGGCTCGACCGTCAGCTGGGACCAGTGAGCTAGTTAGTTTAGGAGGTCTCGTGAATCGGCTCCCGGTTGTTCTCGCCACCCTGCTCGTTGCGTGCAGTGCTCCGCCGCCTGAGCCGGCAGCGTCTCGGGCACCGGCCTTGCCCGCCACGATCGTCGACCTCACCCACGCCTTCGACGCCGACACGATCTACTGGCCCACCGAAGCCGGCTTCCAGCTCGAGCAGGTCGCCCACGGGATGACCGAGAAGGGCTACTTCTACGCGGCCAACCGCTTCTGCGCGGCCGAGCACGGAGGAACGCACCTCGATGCGCCCATCCATTTCTTCGAAGGCGGCCACGCTGCCGACGAGATCCCGATCGAGCAGCTCGTCGGTCTCGGCGTTGTGGTGGACGTGAGCGAGGCCTGTGCGCGCGACCGCGACTATCAGATCCGGATCGATGATCTGACCGCCTGGGAGAGCCAGAACGGGCCCCTTCCCGACGGGGCCATCGTGCTGCTGCGCACCGGTTGGGGAGAGCGCTGGAACGATAGAGAGGCCTACCTCGGCACGGCGCTCACGGGTCTGGAGGCGGTGCCGGAGCTCCACTTCCCGGGGCTCCACCCCGACGCGGCCCGTTGGCTCACGCAGGAGCGCACGATCAAGGCCATCGGTCTCGACACCCCGAGCATCGACCATGGCCAGTCCGAGATCTTCGAGAGCCACGTGATCCTGTTCGAAGCGGGCATCCCCGCGTTCGAGAACGTCGCAGCGCTGGGCCAGCTCCCCCCGAAGGACTTCGTCGTCGCCGCGCTCCCCATGAAGATCCGCGGCGGGACAGGCGGACCCCTGCGAATCGTCGCCTGGTGGTGATCCTCTCCTCCTGCCATACCGTTGTCAGGAGGGACGCAGCTCGCCGAAGCTCCTGACGCCACGCTGTCAGGAGCCCCGCCCCATAGTCTCCTCGTGCGCCGCACGACGCGGCGCGAGAGGAGGAGACAGTGAGTCATCCCGTTGTGTAGTTCGAGGTGATGGGCAAGGACGGAAAGAAGCTGCAGCGGTTCTTCACGGATCTCTTCGGGTGGAAGATCGACGCGTCCAACCCGATGAACTATGGCATGGTCGAGGCCAGCAAGGGCCGGGGCATTCCCGGTGGCGTGGGGCAGCTCGGCGACAAGCCCTGGCCCGGGGTCGCCTTCTACGTGTCGACGACCGACATCAAGGGCTCGCTCGAGCAGGCCGGCAAGCTCGGGGGCAAGACGCTGATAGCCCCGGACCGAGCTTCCCGGTGGGACGATCCTCGGCTTCTTCGAAGACCCCGAGGGCAACGCCATCGGTCTCGTCGAGGAGGCGGCCTAGCAGACCGTGATTCGGGATGGGCGGTCGGCCGTTAACATGGGAGCATCGTGAGACGCGCCGACCGTCTGTTCCAGATCATCCAGAGCCTGCGGGGCCGCCGGTGAGCTGTGACGGCGGCCCCGCAGGCCGCCGACCTCGGGGTCTCCGACCGGACGATCTACCGCGACATCCGGGATCTGGTGGCCTCGGGCACGCCCATCGAGGGAGAGGCCGGGGTCGGCTATGCGCTCAAACGGGAGTACGACCTCCCCCCGCTCATGTTCGACTCGGACGAGCTCGAGGCCCTGACGCTGGGAGCGCGGATCGCCTCCGCCTTCGGGGACGAGGGTCTGGCCCGGGCCGCGGGTTCGGCGCTCTCGAAGATCGAGTCGGTCCTGCCTCCGCGCATGCGGCCTCACCTGGGCGCCTCCGCGCTCTATGTCCCCAGGACGGGGACGGGTCGTGTGAGCTCGTACGCTCTCCTGATGGTCCGGACCGCCCTCACGCAGCAGCGCCGCCTCTTCATGGAGTACCGGCGCGCCGATGGCGGCGAGACCGAGCGGGTGGTGCGCCCGCTCGGGGCGTTCTTCTGGGGCCGAAGCTGGACGCTCGCCGCGTGGTGCGAGCTGCGGCAGGACTTTCGGACGTTCCGCCTCGACCGCATGGGGCGGATCGAGGCTCGGGAGGCCTTCGAAGACGAGCCGGGCCGGAGTCTGCGGGACTACCTGCGCGCTTTCGGTCCACTCGCGGAGCAGCTGCTCGACGAGTGAGGTGCTGCGGGTCGCCCGCTACTCCCGATAGATCCAGGCCCCGGCGATGGTCGCCACCGGGACCTCGATCAGGCTCTAGGCCACCGGCAGCCACGTGAGCCTGGGCGGATACACCAGCACCCCGGCATGCACGTAGAGCGCGGCGTACAAGTACGACAGAGCCCACACCAGGAGGCCTGCGCAGGCGGCCGTACCAACCCCTGCCCCGAGGCGCGGCCGAATGGCGGCATATGTCCAGACCGCCATGATCCCCAGGGCAAACGTCGCGAGCACCAGCAGGAGGAGCATCATCGGGTCGGGGTCTCCCACGAGCCCCAGCTTCTGCCACTCCTCGAGCAGCCTCTCTCCGTCCGGTCCCAGGCGATGGCGTGCAGCACGTACTCGCTGATGTTCATGATCAGCCCCGCGAGCAGTCCGCCGCCCACGACGCGAGCCAGGTTGATCTGCCCCATTGTCCGGACCTCCGCCCCCTTGGTGATGAGTCGCGAGATTATAGTCTCGAGGCTGGTCCGCTGGACGAACGCGGCGGGGTGCCGGAGAATGGGACCTCTACCAAGGAGGCCGTCTCATGATCTCTCGTCGTCTGACGTTCACCGGTGCGACCGTCGCCGCCGCCTTTCTCGCAGTAGCCTTCATCAATCCGTCCTCGACGTTCGGGGCCGACGCCGCCACCAACTTCAAGAAGAAGTGTGTCGCGTGCCACGGCAAGGCGGGCGAGCCCAACAAGATCTTCGCCAAGCAGGGCGTGCGCAGCTTCAAGGACGCCGAGTGGCAGAAGGCCACGAAGGACGCCCAGATCGAGGAGTCCATCCGGAAGGGGAAGAAGGGCACCCTGATGGCCGGCTTCGCCAAGCAGCTCTCCGACGACGAGATCACGGCCCTCGTCGACTACGTCCGAAAGCTGGGCCCGGAGAAGTGACCCGCGCCTGACCTGGCCGGCGCGCGAGTCAGCTCCCGCTCACCGTCATCCGGCGGATGCGCAGCGTCGGCGAGGCCGAGCTGCCGCGGAAGACCAGGTCGTTCCCTACAGCGTCGACGTCGCGCAGCATGTCCCTCAGGTTGCCGGCGATGGTCACCTCGCTCACTGGATGGGTGAGCCGGCCGTTCTCGATCCAGTGTCCGACGGCACCCTGCGAGTAGTCGCCGGTGACCACGTTGACCCCGAACCCGATCAGGTCGGTGACGAAGAGGCCGCGCTCGACGCCTTCGAGAATCTGCTCGGGCGACGTCTCTCCAGGCTCGAAGAAGGTGTTGCCGGATCCCACCGACGGCCCACCCCCGATGCCGCGCCGGGCCGAGCCCACGGGCTTCGCTCCGATCTTGCGCGCCGCGTACGCGTCGCACACGTAGAAACGGAGCACTCCCCGCTCCAACGGCACGTTGCGGCGCGTCGGGAGGCCCTCGCCGTCGAAGGGGCGTGAGCCGAGCCCACGCCGACGCCGGCCCTCGTCCACCAGGGTCAAGAGCGGCGAGGCCACCTCCTCGCCGTCGCGGTCCTTGAGGAAGGTGGCGTTGCGGAAGACGGCGTACCCGGACAGGGCGGAGAAGACGGCGCCCATGAGCTCGACCGCGGTCTCCGGGTCGAACACCACCGGCACCTGGCAGGTCGGTACCTGGGTCGCGCCGAGCCGCCGCAGCGTCCGCTCGGCGGCGATGCGTCCGACCTCCTCCGGCGTTTCCAGGTCGGAGAGCCCGCGACCCGTGGTGTACCAGTAGTCCCGCTCTAGCTGGCCATTCTTCCCGGCCTGGGGCACCACCGAGAGCGAGACCGACGACGTGCGGTACGAGCCGAGGAACCCCCTGGTGCTCGCCAGCAGCACCGAACCCTCCCCCGAGCTCCACGAGCTTCCCTGGGAGTTGGTGATCCCAGGGGCTTCGAGAGCGATCGCTTCGGCGGCTCGGACGCGCTCGATCCGCTCTTCGGTGGCGAGAGCTGCCGGCGATGGGTCGTACAGGTCCAGATCCACGTCCTCGGGCGGGGTCATCTCGTCGGGCAGCCCGGCCGCGGCGTCTTCGCCGGTCACGCGCGCCATCCCGACCGTCTCCCCGACCAGCCTCTGGAGAGCCGGCCAGGAAAAGTCCGACGTGTAGCACGACGCGGTGCGTTGACCCACGAAGACCCGGATCCCCAGGGCCTTGCTCCCCGCCTCTTTGAGCGTCTCCACCTCTCCGCGCCGCACGGTGACCGAGAATTCCGTCCCCTCGGCCACGAGGAGATCGGCGGCATCGGCCCCGGTGCTGCGCGCCGCCTTCAGAAGGTCGGTTGCGAGATTGGCGTAGTCCATGAAGATGTGGCTCAGGCCTTCGTGCCGCCCACGGTGATCTCGGAGACGAGGGTGGTGGGGAGCCCCACGCCCACCGGGATGCTCTGCCCTGCCTTCTGGCACACGCCGACACCCTCGTCGAGCTTGAGGTCGTGCCCGATCCGCGTCACCTTCGTCAGGACATCGGGGCCGTTTCCGATGAGCGTGGCGCCGAAGACCGGCGGCCCGATCTTGCCATCCTCGATCAGATAGGCCTCCGTGGCGGAGAAGACGAACTTCCCGCTGGTGATGTCGACCTGGCCTCCGCCGAAGTGCTTCGCGTAGAGCCCGCGCGGCACCGAGCGGATGATGTCTTCCGGGTCGTCCTCGCCGGCGAGCATGAAGGTGTTGGTCATCCTCGGCATGGGAAAGGAGGCGTAGTTCTCACGACGTCCGTTTCCGGTGAAGGGCATCTTCAGGAGCTCGCCGTTCAACCGGTCCTGGAGGTACCCCCGCAGGATGCCGTCTTCAATGAGGACGTTGCGTCCGGTGGCGTTCCCCTCGTCGTCGACGTTCAGGCTCCCGCGGCGGTTCGCGATCGTGCCATCGTCCACCACCGTCACACCCGGCGCCGCCACGCGCTCGCCGATACGGCCGGAGAAGGCGGAGAGCTCCTTGCGATTGAAATCGGCTTCGAGGCCGTGGCCCACCGCTTCGTGGAGCAGGATCCCCGGCCAGCCCGGGCCGAGCACCACCGGCATCGAGCCCGCCGGCGCTTCGACCGCACCGAGCAGCGTCACGGCCATCCGCGCCGCCTCCCGGGCGAAGTACTCGGGCGGCTTGTCGTCGAAGAACTCGGGTCCCAGCCGGCCGCCGCCACCCGCCGAGCCCTCGCGCCGAAGGCCCTTCTCGCTGGCGATGACGCTGACGCGCATGGAAAACAGCGGCTGCACGTCCTCCACCAGGAGCCCCGCCGAGTTCGCGATGCGGATTCGACGCGTCTCCTCGGCCAGGCTGGCGATGACCTTCTCGACCCGGGGATCGTGGGCGCGGGCCGCCCGATCCGCCCGTTCGACCAGGGCGATTCGCTCGGCGAGCGGCAGACCCCCGATGCTCTGCTCCCCATAGCGCCTCTCGAAAGTCGTGGGGGAGACGGGCTGGGGCGGCAGAGAGCGAGAGTCCGAGGCGATGTGCGCGGCGGTCTCGGCGGCACGGGCCATGGCGTCCCAGGACAGATCGTCGGTGTAGGCGTATCCCGTTCGCTCTCCGACGACCACCCTCACGCCGAGGCCGCACGTGACCCCGGCGCTTCCGGTGCGGATGATCCCCTCCTCGAGGAGGAGCGACGATGTCGTCTCGTGCTCGAAGTAGAGGTCCGCGAAGGTCCCCCCTCGCGAGAGGGCTCGCGAGAGGAGCTTCTCCATCTCGGAAACGGGGATGTCGGCCGGTGTCCGGGCGCGATCGTCGAGAGCCATCCCCCGATCATAACCCCGGGAGAGCCGCTCCCCCCCGCTACGTCCTGAGCGCGCTTTCAATTCGTTCGATCCAGGGCTCGGAGCACTGCGGGTGCGCTCGCGCCCGGTCGAACGTCCTCCCCGCGGCCTTCGGATCACCGGCACGAGCGAGAATCTCGCCCTCGCTCACCAGCGCCCGCAGGACATCGAGGTCGTCCTCGGGTCCCCCGGACGACACACGCCGATAGAGCGCGATGGCCTCCCGGCCGTCGCCGTCCCGAGCGTAGAGGCCCGCCACGGCGAACAGAAACCGGCTCGGCATCTCGAGGGGCCGCCACCTCTTGTCGTTGGCGACGTCCCAGAGCAGCTCCCGTTCCCCCTGGCGTCCCAGGAGGTCGCTCAGCCGGAGCCCCGAGCCCCCGGTCTCCTTGCCGTCCGCTTGCGCCAGGGCGATCTCCCAGCTCTCGATCCAGGCATCGAGGCTCTTTGGCTCGCTCTGCAGGACGGCCCGGATCGCCCGTTGCGCCTGGAGGAGATCGCCCCGAAGCCGTGCCTCTGCCGCGCGCTCGATTCCGGGGTTCTGCTCGAGCAGGATCTCCTTGTTGATCGCCGGGGCGACGATGGTCTCCTCGATTCTGAAGACGGTGAGGGCGATCGCAAACAGGAGACCGGCAAGGAAGCCCCCGATGTGGGCGGAGAAAGCGACGGACGAGTCCGCCCCGGCGGTGGAGGTGTAGTAGACCTGCTGCAGAGCCCAGAGCGGGAGGACCACGAACGCGGGCAGGGTGATGTGGAAGCGGACGGCCGGGACGAAGAGCACCGGCAGAATCATGAAGTGTATCCGTCGGGTGGCCAGCCTCCAGAGGAACGCTCCCATGACCCCGGCAATGGCGCCGGAGGCGCCGACGAGAGGGAAGGTGGCTTCCGGCGCCCCGAGCGCGAAAGAAGCCGCTCCCACAGCGGCGGCCAGACCGTAGAGCCCGGCAAAGAGCGGCCGCCCGTAGAGGTCCTCGATGAACGGACCGCTCAGGAAGAGGAAGAGCATGTTCCCGAGCAGATGCAGCCAGCCTGCGTGGACAAAGGCGTGGGTGACGAGGGCGGGCGGCCAGGGATCGGCAGGTATGAATCCAAAGCGGTGGGACGGCAGGCTCTGGAGCAGGGTGAACGCCTCTACGGTCATCCCGTCGAGCCGTTCCTGCTCCTGCGCGGCCATCGCCGGCGCGACCAGGGCGCCGCTTGTTCCCCAGTCCGCACGCATCTCCTCCAGGGCGGCGCGGCCCTCTTCGCTCAGCAGCGTGACCAGCTCGGGTGGTGTATTCAAGTAGGGGTGCCGGACGAGAAACTGGATCGCCTGCCCCAGCCGGCGTTCGGTCTCCGCCTCGTCGTCGGCGAACGACGTCGAGAGCAAGATCTGCACGAGCACGCAGGCGACGATCAGCCCGGCACTGACCCAGGGGACGCGCCTGACCTCGTTCTTCTCCAGCCCGGTCGGGAGGATCAGCATGCTCGCCGGCTCTCCGGCGGGACCCCCTGCCGGATGCGTAACCGTACCTGCGAAGCGATGCTCGTACAAGATGCTGCGGGCGTCCCCGCCGACACCCCCTAGCCGCCCGGCCTCAGGCTCCCCCCCGCCCGCCCGCCTCCCGAGACATGCGATATCCTAAGCCGTTGGACTCCAGCGGTTTCCGCTGAACATATGAGCCGCCTCCAGCGTATTTAACCTTTTGGAATCTCTTGGAGACTCCAGGTGATCACCAGGACCAAACGGATCCTCGGGACGGTCGGCGCCGTTGCTCTCATAGGCGGCATCGTGGGCGTGAACGTCGTCCGGGAGACACGCAGCCGCACCGAGGTGCAGATTGGCACGGTCGAGACCCAGGACCTGGTGCAGGTCGTGACGGCTTCGGGCGAGGTGCGCCCCAGGCGCTCCGTCAACGTCGGGCCAAATGTCTCGGGCCGCATCGTCGAGCTCCGTGTCCGCGAGGGCGACCCCGTGAAGAGGGGGCAGATCCTGGCCCGGATCGAGTCCGAGCGCTACGAGGCCGGCGAACGACAGTCGGTGGCCGCAGTGGCGGCGGCCCAGGCCGAGTTGCACCGCGCGGAGGCCGATCGGGACGTGTCCCGGCTCGTCTTCGAACGAAACACCCGCATGCGAGACGAGAAGCTGATCTCGCTGCAGGCCTACGACCAGGCCGAGGCGGAGTTCAAGATGAAGACGGCGGCGGTCGATGCGGCCGGCCGGCGCGTCTCACAGCTTCAGGCGCAGCTCGACTCCACCCGAGACGAGCTCCACAAGACCACGGTCTACGCCCCGATGGACGGGGTGGTGACGAGCCTTCCCAAGGAAGAGGGCGAGATGGTCATCGGGGCCATGAGCTTCAATCCCACCGTCATGATGACGGTGGCCGATCTGTCGGTCATGGAGTGCGAGGTCATGGTCGACGAGACCGACATCAGCAACCTCGAGCTCGGCCAGAGCGCGGTGGTCTTCGTCGATGCCTTCGAGGGTCTCGAGATCGGGGGAGAGGTGACCGAGATCGGAGCGTCGGCCATCGTCCGGGGCTCCGACACGTCGCAGGCCCAGGCCCAGCTCGGCGCGAACACCGGCAACCAGCCCAAGGACTTCAAGGTCAAGATCGTTCTCAACAACCCGCCACCAAACCTTCGTCCCGGCTTGAACGCCAGCGCCGACATCACGACTGCGACCCGGAACGGTGTCCTCGCCGTCCCGATCCAGGCCGTGGTCGTCCGAGAGGTCGACGAAGACGGCACCGTCATCGAATCGGGCGTGGGCGGCGCCGACTCCGACGACACCTCCGAGAGCTCGGGGCCCCGCCGGCGCGGTGAGGAAAGGGATGGTGTCTTCGTCGTCCAGGACCGGACGGCAACCTTCACGCCGGTGAAGACCGGGATCATGGGTGACGCCGAAATAGAGATTCTCGAAGGGCTCACCGAGGGGCAGGAGATCGTCACAGGCTCCTACCGCACCCTGCGCCAGCTCGAAGACGAGGCTCGCATCAAGACGAATAAAAAGAAGGGGGAGTAAAGATCGTGAGCACCGCGGCACGTGACGCTTTGGACGGTCCGATCATCCAGGCCGAGGACCTTTGGCGAACCTACGAGATGGGGGCGGAGGAGATCCACGCCCTCCGGGGCGTGACCTTCACCATCGCGCTGGGTGACTACGTCGCGGTCATGGGACCCTCGGGCTCGGGCAAGTCCACCCTCATGAACCTCATCGGCTGCCTCGACACACCCACCCGGGGCTCGTATGTCCTTCGGGGAAAGACCGTCTCGGAGATGGACGACGACGAGCTCGCCGGGATCCGGAACCGCGAGATCGGCTTCGTCTTTCAGACGTTCAATCTCCTGCCCCGGGCCACGGCGCTGCACAACGTGGAGCTGCCCCTCGTCTACGCGGGCGTCAAGCGTGAGGAGCGCATCGAGAGGGCCCGCAAGGCCCTCGAGATGGTGGACCTCGCCGACCGGGTCACCCACAAGCCGAACGAGCTCTCGGGCGGCCAGCGCCAGCGCGTCGCCGTGGCCCGGGCCCTCGTGATGAACCCCTCGATCCTCCTCGCCGACGAGCCCACCGGCAACCTCGACACCGCGACCGGTCGGGACATCATGCGCCTGCTCGAGAAGCTCCACGAGAAAGGCCACACCATCATCCTCGTGACCCACGAGAAGGATGTCGCCGACCACGCCGACCGTACCCTCTTCATCCGCGACGGGCAGATCGAGAGCGACGTGCGGAGGAGCGCTTAGAACCCCCGCAAAGGAGGCGGCCGTGCCGTTCACCGAGGCCATCTGGATCGCGCTGCAGTCGCTGCGAGCGAACAAGCTCCGCTCGTTCCTCACCGTCCTCGGGATCCTCATAGGCGTCTCCTCGGTGGTCGCCGTCGTGGCCATCACCGAGGGCCTCGACCGCTACATCTCCAACCAGGTCCTCGACCTCGGATCCAGAAGCTTCCGCCTGCAGAAGCAGAAGGACATCATTACCAGCAACGACGACTTCAAGGAGATGATAAAGCGCAAGAGGCTGACTCTCGGCGACCTGGAGGCCGTCAGGAAGGCCTGCTCGTTGTGCGTCGAGGTCGGGGCCTCGGTGGGGACCTCGGGGAGCGTGAAGAGGGGCCGCGAGCTCGCCAAGGGCGTGCGGATCATGGGGATCACCGAGAACATCTCTCGCATCGGCGCCATCCGCGACCTCGAGCAGGGCCGCCACGTCGTGCAGCAGGACGTCAACCAGTCCAGCCGGGTGGCGGTCATCGGCCCCGATCTGATCGATGTTCTCTTTGGCAGCGTCGACCCCATGGGCAAGCACATCGACGTCGACGGCCGCATTGTCAAAGTCGTAGGCGTCACCGAGCCCAAGGGCTCGGTCTTCGGGCAGAGCCAGGACAACTTCATCTGGATGCCCATCACGACCTTCCAGAAGCTGTACGGGTCGCGGAGCTCCATCACCATCCAGGCCGAGGCGGTCTCGATGGCCCAGTTCGAGCCGGCGCAGGACCAGGTCCGCATGGCCATGCGCAATCGCCGCCACTTGACCTACTCCAAACCCGACGACTTCGAGATCGAGACCGGCGAAAGCATCATGGATCTCTGGCAGACCGCCACAAGGGGCATCTACGTGGTGACCATCGTGGTGACCGGCATCAGCCTGCTCATCGGCGGGATCGTCGTCATGAACATCATGCTGGTCTCGGTCACGGAGCGTATCCAGGAGATCGGGATCCGCAAGGCCATGGGTGCCCGCCGTCAGGACATCCTCCGGCAGTTCCTCGTGGAGTCCGTGGTCCTCTCCGGGCTCGGTGGACTCCTCGGGGTTCTCGGGGCCACAGCGATCGCGCTGGGCCTGTCCGCCGCCCTCGGCAGCATGCTCGGCCTGGACTTCTCCGCCCCGGTGCGCCCCTGGGCGGTGGGCCTTGCCCTGGGGGTCTCCACCGCGGTAGGCCTCGTGGCTGGGCTCTACCCGGCGATCCGGGCCGCCGCCCTGGATCCCGTCGAGGCCCTGAGGAACGAGTGATGTTCGCCGCTCTGCGCCGCTTCGCGTCGCGCCACCACGTCCTCTTCGGGATATGGGAGGCGATGGGGATGGGCCTGCAGGGGATCCGTGCCTACAAGATGCGCGCATTCCTCACCATCCTCGGCGTGGTCATGGGGATCATGACCGTGACCGGGATGAGCTCGATCGTGGCCGGCCTGAACGCCTCGATGGCGCGCCAGATCGCGACCCTCGGCTCCTCCACGATCTACATCCGTCCCTTCCGGCGGCCCCCAAGCGACGAGGAGCTCCGCAAGGTGAAGGGCGTCACCCTCGACGAAGTGGCGCTCATTGCGGCCCGGCCCGCGGTCAAGTCCGTCGCGCCGATCCAGGTCATCTTCGCCGAGAGCGTCAAGTACGGCACCAATCGGGCCCGGGACATTCAACTTTTCGGTACAACCGACACTTTCGGGGAGGTGCACGACAGCTTCGTTTCCCGCGGCCGTTTCTTCTCCCGCCTCGACGTCAGCCGCGGCTCCAAGGTCGTGGTCCTGGGCCCGGACATCGTGGATGCGTTGTTTCCGTACCTGGACCCCCTCGACAAGGTGATCACCATCGACGGCCGCCGGTTCACTGTGATTGGCATTCTCGAGCGGAAGGGCAAGTTCCTCGGGCAGAGCCTGGACAACGTAACGCTCATCCCCGTGAACTCCCTCGTCAAGAAGAACCAGCGTTTCAACTTCATGGTCGCGGATCTCGTTCCGATCTCACCCGCTCACATCGACCAGGCCATCGACCAGACGCGCGAGACCATGCGGCGGTACCGCAAGCTCAAGTACCTGCAGAAGGACAACTTCGTGATCTTCGGGCAGGACACCCTCACGGAGATCTACAGACAGATCACCGGAGGCATCTACCTCGTGATGATCGCGATCTCCTCGATCGGTCTCCTGGTCGGCGGCGTGGGCGTCATGAACATCATGCTCGTGTCGGTCACTGAGCGGACCCGGGAGATCGGCATCCGCAAGGCCCTCGGGGCGACCAAGCGGGACATCCTGTGGCAGTTCCTCACCGAGGCCATGACACTCACCGCCGCAGGTGGAGTCATCGGGATCGCGCTCGGGGGCGGGGCGGCCCTCTTGATCGACACGTTTTCGCCGTTCCCCGCCGTCGTACAGCCGACGTGGGTGACCATCGCCTTCGTCACGGCGATCGTGGTCGGCCTGACCTTCGGCCTGTGGCCCGCCGCCAAAGCCGCCGCCCTGGACCCCATCGAAGCCCTGAGATACGAATGAAAAAGCCCCGTCATTCTGAGGGCTTCCACGCGTTCAGGCGGGCCCGAAGAATCTCCCAATACCGCCACCCCAGACCCCTCGTCGCCCGCCCAACGACGAAGCTCCTCTGCATGACTGTGTCCCTGGCAGGGCCGTCTTCCCGGAGGTGACGCATGGACGAACCCACCACCGCTCCAACCCCCGAACCCATCACTCCCGAAGGGCCGGGAGGACCCCTGCAGAACCTCATCGACCTCTACTTCGAACCCCGCAAGACGTTCGGACGGATCGTCAAGAACCCGGCATGGGTGCTGCCGTTCGCGGGTTACCTGATCCTCGTGCTCGTCGTCACCGGGCTCTGGCTGAACAACATGGAGCCCGCCGAGTGCATGAAGGGCCAGCTCCAGGAGAGCGGCCAGTGGGACAAGCTCACTGGGGAGCAAAGAGAAGGCATCATCGATCAGCAGGCGACCTTCATCCCGATCATCTCGTGGGTGAGCGCCTTCGTCTCCACGCCCATTATTCTCCTCATCGTCTCCGGCGCCCTGATGTTCGTGTTCCGCTTCTTCCATGCCGGCGAGGTGAGCTTCAAACAAGCGCTGGCCATCGGCCATCGTCTGCTGGAGCTTCCTGGCGCTCGCCGTCGTCACCATACCCCTGACCCTCGGTGTCATGGCCATGAAGGACGACTGGAACATCAACCCCCAGGAGGCCCTTCAGGCGAACCCGGGACTTCTCCTCGACAAGGCGGAGACGGCCAAACCCCTGTGGGCCCTCGTCACGAGCTTTGATCTCTTTTCCTTGTGGTTGATGTTCCTGCTCGCCTCGGGCTTCGGCGTGGCGTGCCGGAAGACGACGGGCTCGGCCTTCTGGGGTGTGGCTCTCCCCTGGGCGCTCATCATCGCCGTGAAGGTCGGCGCGGCAGCGATTTTCTAGCCGGGCCGACCGTCTCCCGTCGGCTCACTTGCTGCCCGCAGGGGGGTGGGATACCATTTTGAACTCCACCTTGCGCCCCTAGCTCAGCTGGATAGAGCGACAGACTACGAATCTGTAGGTCGTGGGTTCGAATCCCGCGGGGCGCACCAACCTCCCCCATATTTTTCAGCAAGTTAGCGTCGGCGTCACCAGCGCCAGCAGTCGCGGCAGCCGGGATGTTGCCAAAATGTTGCCACGAGCCCGAATCCAGGGCATCTGCGGCGCCTTCGGCCTTGGCTTTCAGCCACCGTCCGTAGACGCTGGACGTAGTGCGGCTGTCGGCGTGACCGAGCTGCTGGCTGACCCACAAGATGGGCCGCCCCTCGCTCAAGTGAATCGACGCGAACGAGTGCCGCAACGAGTGGAAACCGTGATGGCCTGGGAGACCGGCGGCCCGGTGCGAGGTCGAAGATCGCGAGCAAGGCCAGGCCGTCGCGGAACGCCTGAAGCAGCGGCCGGAGTACAGGAGAACGCGCCGCGTCTGTGTTCTGTCCCCCTCAGTCGGGGAGACCCGCCTTGGGGGTGGGAAAAGCAGCCCCGGAGGAATCTCCCTTCCCCTGGGGCGTGAGACTACAACCGGTGCACGCCCACTGGCCGCGAGAGCGGGGTGAGCGAGACATCGACGCCGTCGAACGTGCTGCCGAGGATCTGCACCGTAAACTGCCGGCCGTCCTTCTTGTCCGAGAAGCCAAGAGTCAGAACGATGGTGTCGAAATCCATGCTGTTGTAGCCGAAGATCAACGCATAGGTTTCATTCTGCTGGGCCGCGATGTTCGCCCAGGATGGCGGCGAGGAGATGATGTCGGCCCCAAGCTCCCCGCGCTCGATCTCGATCCCGTTCTTGAACATGGCGAAGCGTGCGTAGTTCCACGTGGCTGTCCCGCTTGCCGTCTCCTGGATCCTGATGGGCGTGTAGAGGGAGAACGTCCAAGACGAGCGTGCGCTGGGGTGAAGCACGAGGGCTCCGGCGCCGGTCGCGGTGATCGCGGCTGCCGGGGTCGCCGGGGGCGTAACTGGAGTTGGTGCGGTGGAGCCTCCACTCCCGCCGCCACAGGCCGCGGTGGCCACGATTGCCAGAGCGGCAATGACATACTTCATTGTGAATCCCTCCTCGAAACTAAGGTGACGGCCCAATGCGATCCGCCGAGCGCGGCCGGTCGCCCCGTGTTCGTAGCTCTGGTGGGCAAGGGCCGTACCGCATTTCAGCTGAGCAATATGCACCATCAAATGCCCGAAGAAGTGGACAATTTGTCCTAGATCGTAGCTCAAAGAGACGGGCTTCGGCCCGGAACCTCCAGCATCGTCGTCGTCTTCATTTTAGGCCGTGCCTTGACGTGACTGAAGCCGGGCCGCGAGCAAAAGCGGAACGATCGCGGTGGCGCCCACGGCCACGCCTACGAGAAGTCCCACGGTGAGGTTGACGCGATCGCCGATGAGGCCCGCCACCCAGGGCCCAAGGGCCACGCCCAGGAGATTCGTGACGAGCAGCCCGAACCCCAGGACCGTCGCCCGGAGTCCGGGCGGCGCGAGCTCGTCCAACGTAGCGAAGAGCGGACCGAACCAGCCCAGCATCCATCCCTGAGCCACGAACCACGCCGGCAGGAACAGAGCCGACGACGGGGGCAGCACGTAGAACACGGCTCCAACAGGAGTCGCGAGAGCCGCGAGGATCGCGAATCCGACGAGCCGGCCCGCCGGGTGTCTCTTCCGGCCCCAGTCGGTGAGCGCCCCGACGACCAGGTTCCCGAGCAGTCCACCCACGGCCACCATTCCAGCGGAGAGGAACGCTGCGCGGGAGTACGGAAAGCCACGCTCCTGGACGAGCCACGTGATCGTGTGCTGCGAGGCGCTGCCCATGAAGCCGAGGAGAGCCCCCGCGAGGCTGACGAGGGCGATCGCCGGCCTCTCGGCCAGAGCGCGTCCGAGAGCAGCGGCCTGCTCGCCGGCGGTCGTTCGTGCCGGCTTCGCGGCCACTCCACGCCGACCCGGATCTTTCATGAGCGCGACTGCGGCGACACCCACGACGCCCACAGCCCCCAGGATGTAGAAGCACGCTCGCCAGCCCAGCCAGGGGCCGATCCAGCCCGCGAGCAGGAAACTGACGGCGAACCCGAGGGGAATCCCGGTGTAGAAGATGGAGCTGGCCAGCCCGCGCCGGTGGGCTGGAAAGCGGTCGCCCAGCATGGAGAGGCCGGCGGGTGACAGCGTCGCCTCTCCGACTCCCACGAACATGCGCATCGCGGCCATCTGGCCGAAGCCTCGTGCCGCTCCCGTCAACGCCGTGGCGCCGCTCCACACGGCCAGGCCGACCGCGATCAGCCGCGGGCGCGAGACGCGGTCGGCGGCCGCACCGAGGAGCAGGTTCAGCCCGGCGAAGACCACGATGAAGGAGACACCCACCAGGAGACCGATCTGGGCGCGGGTCAGCCCGAGGTCCTCCATCAGGAGTGGTGCCAGTGTGACGATGAGCTGGCGATCGATGTACGCGAGGACGTTGAGGGCGGTGAGACCGGCGAGCAGCCCCCAGGGGGCCCGCGCGTCCTCGGCGTGGTTGGTGGTGGAGGGACCGGAGTCGCTGCGTTGGCTCATCAGGGTTCAAGGGGCCGGATCATGAATGATGATACAGGAGGGTCGGCGCGCCGCTGGCTCGAAACGCTTCGATCGGGTGGATGTAAGATCGAGGCTCGCCCAGGAAGACGGAGGCCGTGAATTGTGACTCCCCGGCGTTTTGTCGCGCGCATCGAACGTCTCCTCGTCTTGACCAGCGTCTTCACGCTGGCTGGCTCTACGGAGGCCCAAGCGATCGACACCGATCCCCTCGACGTCATGCCCGTGCCGGCGTCCGTTCGCCGGCTCGAAGGCAGCTTTGCGCTGGGCGACACGCTGAGCGTGGCCGTGGTCGGCCCGCCCGACGAACGCATCGAGAGGGCTCTGGAGCGCTTCGTTTCGCGGCTCGCGACCCGGACCGACACCGCGCATCGCCTCGATCGCGTCGACGAGGCTCGCCGCGCCACCCTCGTCATCGACTGCCCGCAGCCTCCGATCGGCCCCTTCCCCTCCCTGGAAGACGACGAGTCCTATCGGCTGAGCGTCACCTCAAAGGCGATCGCCCTCCAGTCCGCCGGGCCCGTCGGTGTCCTGCGAGGGCTGGCGACGCTGGCCCAGCTGCCCACACGAGACGGGGACGCTTGGATCCTTCCGGCGGTCGAGATCGTGGACGCCCCCCGGTTCCCCTGGCGTGGGCTGCTGATCGACGTGGTCCGCCACTGGCAGCCGAGGGAGGTGATCGAGCGCAACCTCGACGCCATGGAGGCGGTGAAATTGAACGTGCTGCACCTCCACCTCTCCGACGACCAGGGGTTCCGGGTGGAGAGCCGCACGCACCCGCGCCTGCACGAGGTCGCCACGGCGGGCGACTACTACACCCACGACGAGATCCGGGGTCTCGTCGAGTACGCCGCGGATCGCGGGGTTCGTGTCGTTCCGGAGTTCGGCGTGCCGGGTCACGTCACGAGCTGGTTCGTGGCCTATCCCGAGCTGGGGAGCGACCCGGACCACCCCCCGGAGCTGCCCCGCCCGGGTGGGGGCCTTTTCTCACACGCCCTCGATCCCACCCGGGAGGAGACCTACGCGTTCCTGGACGGGCTCTTTGGAGAGATGGCGGAGCTCTTCCCCGACTCGTACGTCCACGTGGGTGGCGACGAGTTCTCGGGCGAGTCCTGGCGCGCGGACGAGCGCATCCGAGAGTTCATGGAAGAGAAAGGCCTCGAGGACACCGGGGCCCTTCGGGGACACTTCACGAGCCGGGTGCTGGAGATCGTGGCCGATCACGGAAAAGTGGGAGTGGGCTGGGACGGCATCATCGGGGCCGAGCTGCCTGCCGGGACCGTCGTTCAACTCTGGTTTCCGGGGGCCGACCCGGGCCATGCCCGGTCACTCGTCTCGGGCGGCTTCTACCTGGACCACATGCTCCACGCCGCGAAGTACTACACCAACGAGCCACTGGATCATCTGCCGACCGAGGCGTCCCCCCCCCGGACTGTTGGGCGGTGAGGCCTGCATCTGGGGGGAGGACATCAACAGCGACACGATCGACTCGCGCATCTGGCCGCGCGCCGCCGCCATCGCGGAGAGGCTCTGGTCGCCTCGGGAGGTGCGGGACGTCGACGACATGTCTCGCCGCCTCGAGAGCGTTCGGGTGGATCTGACGCGCCTCGGCCTGCGGCACGATCGGTACTACGAGCCGGCGCTCGGTCGCTTGACCGGGGGTGTCCTGCAGGAGCCCTTGAAGACGCTGGCCGACGTGTGTGAGCCGCCCAGCCTCCTCGGGCGGTGGCTGTCGATCCAGGCGCTCGGCGCGATGCTGGCTCCGCCTCTGGTTCGAGGTTTCTTCCGGGTGCCTGAGATCGGGACCCGCTTCGAAGACGTCCTCCAGCCCGAGAGCGGCACCGGTGCGGCCTTCGGGAAAGCCGTCGACGTCTACCTCGAATCCCCCGACGGGGAGGCGAGGCGGTCCATCGAGGACCAGCTCAGGGGCTGGCAGAAGAACCACGAGAGAGTCGTGGAACTCTTCGACGAGTTCCCGGGCCTGGAAGAGATCGAGCCGGTCTCCGAAGGTCTGGCCTCACTCGCCGGCCTCGGCCTGGCCGCTCTCGACGTCCTCGACGGTGGAGAGCCTTTCTCCAGCCGGGAGAAGCGCCTGCAGCTCGAGCTTCTCGCTCTTCACGACCCCGTCGAGATGGACCTGAGCGAGATCGACCTGGCCGAGGACGAGGACCTGGCCGACGTGGTGCCCGCCATCATGCTGGGTCGACTGGTGGAGAAGCTGAAGACTCGCGAGCCCCTGATCAAGTTCCGTGTGAAGATCGCCTCTCAACCGGGGGTCGAGGTGCTGATCCTCGCCGCCCACGCCAGGGGAACGCGAGACGAGGGGGCGATGGGCCTCCTCTGGTTCGTGTACGACCGCTGGGCGATCCTCTTGTCTCTCCTCGCTGCGGGGGCCGTGACCCTGCTCTTCGTCCGAAGGCGGAGAGCGAAGAGAAAAACCTGAGCGGAGGCTCGTGGCCGGCTCCCGCGGAGTCCTGTGTCAAGGAGGGTGTGTGAAGGCTCGACTGTTGCTGCTTCTCCCGTTTCTTCTCGTCGTGAATGCGACTGGTGCCGCACCCGAGGAGACCTCACTCCGGCCCCTCCTCGTGACCGTGGACGATCTGCCCATCGCCGGTGGGGACAAAGACCCCGCCGAGCGCCGTCGAATCACCGACGGGCTTCTCGGCCATCTCGAACGGCACGGGATTCAGGCGGTGGGGCTCGTGACCTGGGCCAACGTTCGGGGCGACGGAGAGGAGCTCCTGGAGCGCTGGCTAGCCGCGGGCCACGAGCTGGGGAACCACTCCGACACCCACCCGAACTACACGACGACACCCTTCGAGGACTATCGCGCCGACATGGAGCGCGCTCGGGAGGAGCTGACGACGCTCCTCGCTCCCCACGGCCGTGCGCCCCGCTTCTTTCGCTTCCCCTACCTCCGCGAAGGCGACACGCCGGAGAAGGTGGCGGCCATGCGGGAGTACCTGAAGGAGAGCGGGCAGCGCAATCTCCCGGTGACCCTCGACAATCAGGACTGGTCGTACAACGCCCCGTTTCGCAAGGCCCGCGAAGCCGGTGACGACACGGCTGCGGTGATCGTCGCGTCGGACTATCACGCGGCACTCCGCTTCTCGATCCGCCACCACGAGCGCCGCGGGGACCGTCTGCTCGGGCGGGTCTCCCCCCAGATCCTGCTCCTTCACGCCAACGCCGTCGGCGCCGCGGAGTGGGGGCGGCTCTTCGACTGGCTCGAGGAGACGGGACATCGTTTCGCCCGCGTCGACGAGGTGCTGGCCGAGCCCACCCTCGCCGACCCGCCCGCGGTCGTCGCGCCCTTCGGCTACGGGGCCTGGGACCGGCTGTGGCAGCAGCAGGGGGCGACCGGTGCCCGCGAGGCCGCGGCGGCGGTTCTCGCCACGCAAGCCGAAGCGTGGAATGCCGGCGATCTGGAGGCGTTTTGCGCCGTGTACTCCGACGATGCCGTCTATCTCTCGTCCACCGGGATCACACGGGGCAAGCCCGCCATCCTCGAACGCTACAAGCAGCGCTTCCCGGACCCCGCCGCCATGGGCTCGCTGCGTTTCGACATCGTCGAGACGCGACCCGCGGCCGGGGTCGAGTTCACTCTCCTGGGCGACGCCGCTCCCAGTCGAGTCCACGGCATCTCCGCCGTCGCCCGATGGCACCTCACGTATCCCGACCGTGAGCCGGCCGAGGGCCTGACTCTCATCGTTCTCCGGCGCCGGGGAGGCGAGTGGAAGATGGTCCAGGACGCGTCGCTCTGAGGGCCGCACCCCCCGGGCACGGAGTTCCCGGCTTCCGGCGGTAGAGTCCTCACCGACCCTCCCCGGGGATGGGGTCTGGCCATGCTGCGCCGCATACTCGACCCTGCACGCCGAAAGCTCCTGGAGGAGCTGCGCGCCACCCTCGACGGCTTGCGGGTCCTCCTCGTTCGGGGAAAGGCGCCCGAAGAGGATCAGAAGGCCCTCGCCCGTTCCATCGCCCAGATCGACGAGCCGTTCCTGCTGCTGGTCGCAGGAGAGTTCAACGCCGGAAAGAGCTCCGTCATCAACGCGCTGCTGGGCGAGGCGGCGCTCGAGGAGGGCGTCACCCCCACCACCTCCCCATCCAGCTGGTGAGACACGGGGGCCAGCGTCGGCGCACGCCCGCCGGCGGCGGATTCGAGGAGATCACGCTGCCCGTCAAGATCCTCCGTGAGATGAACGTGGTCGACACTCCGGGGACCAACGCCGTCATCGAGGGGCACGAGGCCCTCGCCAGGGACTTCGTGCCACGCTCCGACCTGGTCCTCTTCGTCACATCGGCCGATCGGCCGTTCACCGCCAGCGAGCGCGCCTTCCTGGAGGCGATCCGCGACTGGGGCAAGAAGGTCGTGGTGGCCATCAACAAGGTCGACATCCTGGAAACGAGACAAGACATCGACAAGGTCATCGGATTCGTCGGCGACAGCATGCGGACCCAGTTGGGGATCGAGCCCGAGATCGCTGGTGGCTTCGTCCTGGGTGGCGTCCTCGTGGCCGTCGGTGGGGCCATGGTGGCGATGCTGCGGCGGCGCGAGCAGACCCTTCTACGGGAGCGGCTCGGCCCCGTGCGCCAGAGGCTGGGCGCTGCGGTGCGGGCGGTCATCGAGAAAGGGCGGGCCTCAGCGGCGAAAAGCGCGCGGGCGACGATGGACCCCTTCGAGACCTTCGTCCGATCGGAGAGCGCGAAGCTCCGGACACGCCAGGCCGAGCTCGCCCGCCTCGGCGCCGACCTCGGCGCCCTCCGTCGCTGGGTCGAGGGCCTGCGCTGAGCGACGAGCCTGCCGGGGGGCAGGTCGTTCGTTACCACTTCCCCGAGGTTGACCGCCTCCAGGCAATGATCGTAGGGTGCCCCGGGAGGTTCAGGACATGTGGAACCCGATGAGCGCCCGTGGTGCCGTCGTGTGCGTGGCCGTGTCGGCCGTCGTGCTGGCACTCCTCCTCGCCAGTCCGACTCCCGCGGACCCGGGCGACCCACAGGCGTCGCGCCCGGGGGCGTGGACCGAGCGACCCTCTTACGAGGTCGCCCGCACCGGGGCTCCCATCCAGGTCGATGGCCGGCTGGACGAGCCCGCCTGGGAGGCGGCCGAGACGTTCGCCTTCTTCAACAACGCCGACGGTTCGCCTCCTCCCGCGGAGCTCCGCACGAGCGCGAAGGCGCTGTACGACGACGAGTTCATCTACTTTGCCTTCGACAGCGCCGACACCAACGCGTGGTCGACGCGGAACGTGCGCGACGAGCACCTCTGGGAAGAGGAGGTTGTGGAGGTCTTCATCCAGGCCGATCCTGCCCACCCCAGCTACATCGAGCTGGAGGTCAATCCGTTGGGAGCGATGATCGACATCTTCCTCATCGACATACGAAAGCCCATTCCCTACACGACCTGGAACAGCCCCGGCCTGCGCTGGGCGGTGCACGTGGACGGGACGGTGGACGGTCGCCCTGGCGACAAGGGCTGGAGCTGCGAGATGGCGTTGCCGCTCGAGGAAGTCGTGACGGCTCCCAACCTCCCGCCGCGCCCGGGGGACCGGTGGCGCGCGAACCTGTACCGTGTCGAGAGGCGGCCGTCCCGCGCCAGCTTGGCGTGGTCGCCGACCCTCGTCGGCGACTTCCATCGGCCGGACCGGTTCGGGGACCTGGTCTTCGTCGACCGGATGGTTCCCTGAGTCGATCGGCTCTCGGGCGTCCAAGTGCTTCCGGCCGGTTGGCCCTGGGGCGACACGCCGCCCCGGCTCACGGCGTCCTGAACAAGCGAAAGGACTCCTTCATGAAGATCACACTTCCGGCAGAACTCGTCCTGCTTCTCGCCCTGTTCTCCCTTGTCGTTCCCACGGGAGCAGCTGCGCCTGAAGAACCTGATCGGAAGAACGTACCCATTCAGGACTACGAGCCCGTTCCGATGCTCGAGGCCGGCGACACCGCAGTCGAAAAGGCGAAGTATCCGGCGGTGGACGTCCACAACCATCTCCGCAGAGCCAACACGCCAGAGAAGGTCGACGAGGTGATCCGGGCCATGGATGCTACGAATGTAGCGGCCGTGGTCAATCTGGACGGCGGTTGGGGCGAGACCCTCGACAAGAACATCGAACGGCTGAACAGGCGGTATCCCGGGCGATTCATCCAGTTCATGCGGATCGACTGGTCACGAATCGACGAGCCGGGATTCGGCGAAGCCATGGCCACCGAGCTGGAGAGGGGCTTCAAGATCGGCGCTCAGGGTCTCAAGGTCAGCAAGACACTGGGGCTGCGTGCCAGGGACAAGGCCGGCAAATTGATTCGAGTGGATGATCCTTGCCTGGACCCGATCTGGGCGAAGTGCGGGGAGCTGGGGATCCCGGTCAACATCCACACCGCCGACCCCGTCGCATTCTGGACGCCGCTGGATTCGAAGAACGAACGGCTGATTGAGCTGATGGATCATCCCCAATGGGCCTACGGTCCTGAGTTTCCTCATCGTGAAGAGCTTCTGAAACAGCGCAACGCAGTCATCGAACGCCATCCCAATACCAACTTCGTTGGCTTGCACGTCGGGGGAGCTCCCGAAGACCTGGAGAGGGTCGGCAAGTGGCTGGACCGGTACCCGAACTTCTACGTGGAGACCGGCGCCAGGGTGCCCGAGTTGGGACGCCAGCCCTATACGGCCCGGCGCTTCTTCCTGAAGTACCAGGACCGAATCCTCTTTGGGACCGACTCCACCCCGATCGCAGGGGCCAAGCTGGCCAGGGACGGCCAGGAGATGTACCGGGTGCACTGGCGCTGGTTCGAGACCGACGACGAGTACTTCGATGCGAGAAAGACGCATCATCTCCAGTCGCTCTGGCGTGTCTACGGAGTCTTCCTGCCCGATGAAGTCCTCGAGAAGCTCTACTACGAGAATGCGGAGCACCTGATCCCGGGCCTGAGCGTGGCAGGGCAGTGAGCCCCCCGTGCCCTCCGCCGCCGGGTCGAGGGCCTGCGCCGATTCCCTAGCCCGAATAATTTGTCGGTAGGACCCAAAAAGAAAGCCCCTGGGTGGAGAATGGCTTTGGATAAAGGCCGGACCCCACAAACACAGGAGCTTTCAGATGCCCGACGATAGCACACAGTGTTGGCTGTTTCCCGGACTGTT